>Ga0209958_1000110_pt1 | contig 262128 bp, 177 predicted proteins | sample ThiBio_inoc_plan_FD_183942 | JGI IMG/M metagenome (GOLD analysis project Ga0209958, IMG submission 183942) | Wastewater bioreactor microbial communities from Cape Town, South Africa - Thiocy_inoc_plan (SPAdes) | ecosystem: Engineered > Bioremediation > Thiocyanate > Unclassified | place: South...
ATTCGAGGCAAAAGGCAACTGCTTGGGAGGGGAAACCGGGGTCGTGCTTTTTGCGGGTGAAACGCTCTTCCTGTGCTGCGGCGACAATTTCGCCATTATCTATGAGCGCTGCGGCAGAGTCGTGATAAAAAGCCGAGATACCTAAAATTTTCATTAATGCGTGATTAGAATAATGCTAGTGGATTAATAAGGCAGACACACCCGGTATACCCAAGCGTTGCAATCAAAAGTCAATTCAATGCGCAGGGCTGACGCGGCAATTTAAATCAGCCACTAATTTGTGGGCCACTGCCTGATATACCACTGCTTTGGGGTGCGCATTATCAAAGCCAAGCATATTTGTTTTTAAATCGATGAGCTTTGAATAGTCGAAATATTGAATGCCTTTTTCTTTAAAAAGCCGGATAATAGTTTCTGAGGCAGGATTGCCAGGGAAAATGATGACATAAAAGTTCTGATTTTGAAACCGGCTTACATACTCATCCCGCGCTTTGACAATAATTTTTGCCAGCAACTCCTCATGCTCAGGCGTATGGAAACGGGGATAACCCCAGCGGAGCATTTCTTTTAAACCGGTGGACTGAAAATTGGTAACAAATGTGGTGTATAATCTGCGGCGCTGATCAAATGTCCCATCCGTTTGCATGGTGCTCTCATTCAAATAGGGGAAACGTCCTTTTGTTATTTCAATCCAGCGGGAAGCGGGGATTACCCGGTCCAAATGATCGTTAATCAATGTAAATACACCAAAACCATTTTGCTGCGGCATCTGCTCTTTCAGATTTGATTTTTGCAGACGTGCCAACGCATGTAAAGGCGAATAGCCTAGGAAACCGTAGTTATAAGACTGATAATCAATTGCTTCTTTTTGAAAATAGTACGGTAATGTCTCGTTGTCGGAAACGCCGTCGCCGTACGTGTAGGAACAACCCAAAAACATGGCATAGCGAGGCCTGGGAAGGGAATCTGCGCGGGGTGTGATGCGGCGCGAAAACTGGTCTGTGGAAATATGTATGGAATCGTAGGCGATGCCTTTGTGGACCGGGGCCCATTTAAAAGACAGGTTCGGCTTGGCTTTTACACCCAGAATGTCATCTTCCATCGCAGATTCTTTCCAATCGATACGCTCAAATGCAGGACCCGCCTGAACGCTGGCTTTGGGTGCCGGTGTGCGCATGGAGATAATGAACCGGCATAATTTCTCAATCCCAAAAAGCAAAATGAGCGTCGTCAAAATGCTGAATGTGATGGATCGGATATACGAAACTTTACTGAAAAGAAGCATTACAACCACAGCCACCACGGCGGACCAGCTTAGAAAACTAAATGTTGTTCGACGTATATCCAGATCGAACCAAATTCCATCCCCATTTCCGAAGCTAAACTCCACAAACAGGACAATTAAAGATAAAATCAGCCCCGCAATCAGAAAAGCACCGACAAATTTAAGGATAGGCGTAATGGTAGTGGGAGAACTATTGGTAATGCGGCTTTCCATTAAAAATTGGAATCATTGAGTTATGTAATACCCACGGAATGCTGCAATCAATCGTTTGATTAGGAGGGATTAGCGGCTTTTTTAGGCTTTTACTTTGCAAAAATAGGATAAATTTGATAAACTAAAAATTACTTTTATATTAAATTAAAATGTAATGAATAGGTCTTGAATATGATTTCATGTGGTATTCAAGCTAATAGCTACCTTCATTTAATTTGGTACAACAAATAATATGATATTTACATTGCCTGGTTCTTTGATTATCAATAAGTTGCAATTGTTTAATTAATCGGGTAACTATTTACTTTCGAATTCGTGCCGTCGCACAAATCATTACATTAATATTGAAAACCACTGCGGAGCGTCGATTATAATTGCAATTATATCAGGTGTTTCTGCAAGGCATTTCAGAACGAGAAAAAATATAGACAAAGTTGTCTATATAAAACGGTTGTTGTATCTTTGTGCCATGACAAAGAAACTTGGACCTAAAGAGCGGATTCTGGAAACGGCTGCGAGGTTGTTTCACAGCCAGGGCTATAACAACACGGGGATTAACCAGATCCTCGCGGAAGCCAATGTGGCCAAGGCAAGCCTGTACCAGCATTTCGGATCGAAAGATGAGCTGGGTGTCATTTACCTGAAACAGGGCAGAGAAGAATGGTTTTCAGGGATAGAGCAATGGACGGCCGCCAAAAAAGCGCCGGCACAAAAGCTGAGTGCCTGTTTTGATTTTCTGGAATATGCCTTGCAAAAGGATGACTACCTGGGCTGTAAGTTTATCAATATACTATCGGAGGTGGGCACTACCAGCCCATTGATGTTCAAGCAGATTTTGGAGCATAAGGGTAAGCTAAGGCAGTACATGAAAAGCCTCGTGGAGAAAGCATTGGAAGGTGCCAGTGGTGTGGATTCAGATTTTGTGGGAGATTCGATTTATCTCCTGTATGAGGGGGCTATTGTGGAATCCAAGATTTACAGGGATACGTGGCCGGTAAAAAAAGCAAAGAAAATGGCAGAAGTTTTGCTGAAAAAAGTTTGAAATTTTTTGTTTCAATAATAGACAGACTGTTCTGTATAATTTAAACGTAAAAGCGATGAAAAGGATAGCAATCAACGGTTTTGGGAGAATTGGCCGCGCGGGCCTGAAAGTGATTACGGCCACGGACGGCCTTGAAGTAGTGGGCATCAATGATATGATGAGCATCGAGAATGCAGCCTACCTGCTGAAATACGATAGCGTTTACGGTAAGTATGACCATGATGTCAGCTTTGAAAACGACCATATTCTGGTCGGCGGTAAAAAGATCCGGTATACGACAACCAGGTCCATCGACGACCTCCCGTGGAAGGAGCTCAATGTGGATGTCGTAATCGAAAGCACAGGCGTATTCACGAATTATGCCGATGCGGAAAGGCATATTAAAGCAGGTGCGCGCTTCGTGGTCATTTCCGGGCCTACGAAAGACACCCCGACGATCGTCCACGGCGTGAATACCGAAGAAGGAAAAACGTCCATTTTCTCCTGCGCCAGCTGTACTACCAACAATATTAGCCCGGTAATCGAGATATTGGGACGCAGGCTGGGTATTAAAAAAGCCATACTGAACACCACACACGCGTATACCGCGTCGCAGGCGCTGGTGGATGCGCCTTCGAAGAAAGAGCCACGGATGGGAAGGGCAGCAGGCATTAACCTGGCCCCGGCGGCCACCGGCGCCGCCATCGCCACCACCAAAGCACTGCCGCAATACGCCGGTAAATTCGACGGCGTGGCTGTACGGGTGCCCGTTCCGGTCGGTTCTATTTCCGACATCACGTTCATCGCCGAGCGCCCCACCACTGCGGAGGAGATCAATGCAATTCTGATTGAGGAGGCTGCTACCGCAAGATATGCGAAGGTAGTTGCCGTGACCGACGAGCCACTGGTTTCAACGGATATCAAGCAAAGTCCCTATGCCGCGGTAGTCGACCTGGAAATGACCAGGGTAGTGGATGGCGACCTGGTGAAGGTAATGGCCTGGTACGACAACGAATGGGGCTTCACCAACCAGATGATCCGTCAGATCCAGGAGCTGGGCTAAGCAGTTCCTGCGAGTGTCCCGAGGCCGCCAGTCCTTCATACAGCGCGGTCGGAAGCAAAAAGGCGTGCCGGAGGTTTGCTGCTCAACGATTTCCGGACGATTCAGCGGGGCTGGAAAATTGCTGTTCCAGTTCCGCCAGCGTACCACATACAAAGTATTTGCGCCCGTCTTTGAGCATAATGAGGCTGAACCGGAAATCTGCGTCGGGGATCATTTCCTGGACCTCATCCTGGCTGATACTGACGGTCTGGGTATCGTCTTCTTTCAGTTGAAAAGTTGCTTTTGGCATTGCGGAATCTGTATTGAATTGGTTACAGACCGTTTTATTCTAAAACTTATGCCAGCGCAGCCCGGAGTTATGCAAATACCCCGGGCTGCGCTGCTTTGTAGTTGCGTTGGCGGCAATTAGATTCCGCAATGGGCCTGCTTTATGGGGTACACCAGTTGTATCCGAGCACAATTTGCAGCGTTTCCGCATGTACAGGTCCGCATTGAATGATGAAAAGGAACTCCTGCGGCAGGTAGCCGGAGGAGATGAGCGGGCCTTTACGAGGATCTTCGACCATTACCACCAGCGCCTGGGACATCACATCTTCCGCATTACCCGGTCGGAGCAGGTGGCGGAAGAGCTCGTTCATGACGTTTTTCTCAAAATATGGCGTAACCGGGAATTGCTCGTGGAAATCGAGAATTTCCCGGTTTACCTTTTTGTAATATCCAAGAATGCGGCCCTGAATGCATTGAAAAAGCTGGCCGCGGAAAAAATGAAATTTACCGGGCTCGACGAGGCAGCGGAAGGAGAGGCGGAGCCGGACGACTATCGCTACGCATTGATCGACGAAGCCATCGACCAGCTTCCTCCCCAGCAGCGGCAGGTGTATTTGCTCAGCAGGCACCAGCGGCTTTCCTACCATGAGATTGCGCTGCAAATGGGGCTGTCGAAAGAGACGGTCAAAAAATACCTTCAGATAGCCACCGCCGCGATTATCACCTACATCGGTAAAAGTGTGAAAATGAGCCCGATCCTGGTGCTTAAAATTTTCTTTTAATTTTTTCTGAACCCATAGCCCCTTTTGGGTATGCCTTGCTGTCCTTGGGTTGAAACAGTATTCAATCCATGAACGAGGACGATCCACAAAGGCTGCAAGCGCTTTTCGACCGCTATTATGCAGGGCAGGCCACGCCGGCCGAGCAGGAAGAGTTGATGCGGCACATTCGTGCAGGGCAGCACGATCAGGCCATTGAGGAGGGGATGAAGCGTAACTGGCTGCAATCGGCTGACGCGCCTCCGTTCTTCGATGCCGCACGCAGCCGGCATATGCTGGGTTCGATTCTGGCTTCCGGCAGGCAGCGCAGGCATTGGACCATGCGCATTTGGGTGCGGTATGCGGCTGTGGCGGCGGTACTGGCAGTGGTGGCCGGGATGTGGGTGATGCGGAGAGGAACATTTGGAAATTTGCCTGAAACAAAAGCTACAATCGCCCGGGATGTAGCGCCGGGTGGGAATAAAGCCCTACTTACCCTCGCCGATGGAAAGGGCATTGAGCTCGACCGTGTCGGCAGCGGCCTGGTGGCACGCGAGGGAAATACGGAGATTACCAAACAGGAAGATGGGCTGGTCGTGTACAACAGCCGTCCGTCGGCACCCGCGGTGGCAGGTTTCAACAAGGTATCCACGCCGAGGGGAGGCCAGTACAAGGTGCAGTTGCCCGACGGCAGCAAAGTGTGGCTCAACGCTTCCTCATCCATTCGTTTTCCGTCCGTCTTTCCGGCATCGGAGCGCCGGGTAGCGATCACCGGCGAAGCTTACTTTGAAGTTACGAAAGACCGCGCCAGGCCTTTCACGGTCAGTTTCAATGGCTCGGAAGTGCAGGTGCTGGGCACGCGTTTCAATGTGATGGCCTATGCCGATGAGCGGGTGTCTAAAACGACGCTGGTGGAAGGTTCGGTGTCGGTGCGAAGCAAGAGCGGTAAGGCGTTGCTCCGGCCCGGCCAGCAGGCTTCGCTATTGCCGGGCGGCGATATCCAAACGGCCTTCAAGCCGGTGGAGGAGGCCGTAGCCTGGAAGGAAGGGATGTTTTACTTCAAAAATGCGGGCGTCAGGGATGTCATGCGGCAGCTCTCGCGCTGGTACGACGTGGAGGTGACCTACCGTGGAGAAGTGCCGGTGCGGGAGTTTACGGGCAGGGTCTCGAGGCAGGTCAATCTCTCCGAACTCGTAGGTATGCTGCGGTATGCGGGAGTGAATTGCCGTCTGGAAAATAATGCCATTGTCATTGAACCCTAGTTTGCGTATAGTTATTTGCGTTCAATTTTAAACCTTCTTCCGATGAAAACTGCGCTGCACATTCCGCCCTGAAACCGTGGTGCCTACAAACAAAAGGGAAAATGCGCTAACATTTTCCCCGCAGTCCAGGCGCAACCGAGCTTCTCTGAAAAGTCATTTTGCCATCCTAAACTTTAACAAAGTTATGAAAATTAACCTTTTGCCCCGCTTTCCGGCGGGCGACAGGGCGCATATTGTTGCCCAAACTCTGATGATTATGACCAGGATCATGCTTTTGCTCATCGTAACCCTCTCCCACGTGACCGCGGACGGGTTTAGTCAAAAGATTTCCTTTCAAGCCAAAAACGTCCCGCTACAGACTGCCCTGCGAAATATCGAGCAGCACACAGGCTACCTGTTTTTATACGATGAGCTCGATTTGCCGTCGTCAAAAAAAGTGTCGGTCAAGTTGAAAAACGGATCGATCGACGAGCTTTTACAGGCAGTTTTCAGGGACCTGCCGCTCTCCTACAAAATCTTTCAGCGGAACATCGTCCTGAAAAAGATCGTGAAAATGCCGGTGCCGGAAACTGCGATCCCGAGCCGCATGCCCGAAACACAGCCGGTGATCGAGCTCAACCGGCGCAGCATCGATCCACTACCCGTGAGCACAGACCGTATAGTGCGGGGACGTGTTACCGATGAAAACGGCAGTCCGTTTCCGGGCGTGAGCATTATCGTCAAAAATTCGCAGACAGGCACGGCCACCGATGCGAATGGCGAATTCCGCCTGAGCGTTCCCGAATCGATGGCCGGAGAACTGGTGCTCGTCGCCAGTTTTGTAGGGTATAAAAACCAGGAAATCGCGGCAGGCAACAATGCGGAACTGAACTTTTCGATGGCTGTCGATACCAAAGCTTTGAACGACGTGGTGGTAGTAGGCTACGGCACCCAGAAGCAAAGCAGCATCACCGGATCGGTAGCCTCGCTACCCATGAAAAACGTGGCGAGCCAGCCGCTGACCAGCCTCGACCAGGCCATGGGCGGACAGATCGCGGGCGTGAACGTGGCACAGACGAAAGGGGCGCCGGGCGGGGGCGTATCCGTACGCGTACGGGGCACCGGCTCGATAGGCGCGGGTAACGAGCCTTTGTACGTGATCGACGGCTTTCCTGTTTCCAGCGATTTCAACAGCAATTTCAACCCGCTTTCGTCCATTAATCCCAACGACATCGAATCCATTGAAATACTCAAAGACGCCTCGGCCGCAGCCATTTACGGGTCACGCGGGAGCAATGGCGTCGTGCTGGTGACGACAAAGCATGGCAAGTCCGGGAAATCGGTGGTGCAGCTGGATACCTACTATGGTTTTCAGCAGGTGGCAAACAAGATCGACATGCTCGATGCCCGGGAGTACGCCGAATACAATACTGAGGCCCGCAACAATGCATGGGTGGATAAGGGCGGTAACGCAAGCGACCCCAACAGCGCACGGCCCTCCGCATTGCAAATCCCCGAAATGTTTATGAACCCGCAGTCGCTCGGCCGGGGTACCGACTGGCAGGACGAGGTTTTCCGGACGGCCGCCATTCAGAATCACCAGTTGTCGGTTTCGGGCGGGAATGACAAAACGACCTTTTTTATGTCTGGCGCTTATTTCAAGCAGGACGGTATTGTGATGAAAACCGGTTTCGACCGCTACTCGGCACGCGTCAATCTTGATCACCATATTTCCCGGCATGTGAGTGTGGGTATGAACTTGTCGCCTTCCTACGCCACAAGCCGCATTCTGCCGGTGGAAGACCAGGTATTTACCGGTGGTATCCTCGGTTCGGCATTGTCGCTGCCGCCGACCGTGCCGGTTTACAATGCCGACGGCTCATACACGACATTGCTCGGGCCGTCGCCGTACAACATCGGCGTGATCGACAATCCGGTGGCGATTGCGAATAAAATCAAGGACAAGCGCACTGTTTTCAGGACATTGGGTAATGTATATGCCGAGTTAAAGCTCATCGACGGCCTTAAATTCCGCACCTCGTTCGGCCTCGACTATTCCGATGCCCGCGAAAATGCCTACTATCCCTCCGATTTAGGCTGGAACGGCGTTCCGGCTCCAGTACAGGCGCGCGCCATCGCATCTACCGGACGCGAGCTCAACTGGCTGAACGAGAATATTTTGAGCTACAAAAAGACATTCAATACCAAGCATGAACTGGACCTGCTTGCCGGTTTCACGGCTCAGAAAGCACATGGCGAATCGGCAGCAATCAATGCGACCAACTTCCCGACGGACCTTGTACCGACCCTGAACGCAGGGCAGGTTACTGGCGGCGGTACCTACGCGTCGGAATGGTCGCTGCTGTCGCTGCTGGCACGGGTAAACTACACTTATTCAGGCAAATACCTGTTTTCGGCCACCATGCGACGGGATGGATCGTCGCGTTTCGGGGCACGCAACAAATGGGGCACGTTCCCGTCGGCGTCGGTGGGCTGGTACCTGTCGGAGGAGAATTTTATGAAATCGCAGCATGTGGTAACCGACCTGAAACTGCGGGCGAGCTACGGGTTGGCCGGGAACAACACCATTGGCAACTACAACCACATTGGCTTGCTTTCCAACCGCCGTTACAGTTTCGGCGCAGGTACGGGCTCGCTGGCATACGGGCTTTACCCGAGCTCCATCAGCAATGAGCAGCTGGGCTGGGAAATGATGCATCAGTTTGATATAGGCGCGGATTTCGCATTGCTGCGTAACCGTGTCAGTCTTACTATTGACTATTATAATAAAAACACCACCGACCTGCTGCTCAATGTGCCGGTTCCCGCTTCTACGGGCTATGAAACGGCCCTCCAAAACATCGGCAAGCTCAACAACCGCGGCTGGGAGTTTAGTATTAATTCCAAAAACCTGACGGGTGCATTCAAATGGTCGACGGCGTTCAATATCTCTTTCAATCAAAACAAGGTAGTGAAACTCGGTCCTTCCGGTAACCCGATCATCTCGAAAAGCCCCTCATTCAGCCCGAATACGCACATTACCAAAATCGGCGCGCCGATCGGCAGCTTTTGGGGATATGACGCGATCGGCGTGTACCAGTCGCAGGAAGATGTCGACAACAGCCCCCGGGTAGGAGGGGCATCCGGGTCACGCCCGGGCGACCTGAAATTCCGGGACATCGACGGTGATGGCGCCATCACCCCGAGCGACGTCACCATCATCGGCAACAACAGCCCCGATTTCTTTTATGGTATTACCAACAATTTCTCCTATGGCCGGTTCAGCCTCAGTATACTGGGCGACGGCGTGCAGGGAATCCAGCTTTTGAATGGCTCCCGCCGCAACATCGGGCTCGTGAATGGCAGTTACAGCCGGAAGGACGTGCTCGGCCGCTGGCAATCGCCCTCGCAGCCGGGCGACGGCCGCACACCGCGTGCGAATGTGGCACCCATGGGCGGCAATGTGAGCTATGTATCGAGCTTGCTCGTCGAGAATGCGTCGTTTTTCAGGATCAGGAATATTAATTTGAGATATAACCTGCCTGAGAGCGTTTCAAAATCGGTGTATCTGCAAAATGCGGCCGTGACGCTCTCGGTACAGAATGCGCTCACCTTCACGCCCTACCGCGGCTATAATCCCGAGCAGAGCCTCAACGGCAGCAGTTCGCTTACACCGGGCGTCGATTTCAACGGCTACCCGCTGGCCCGCACATTTACCCTGGCATTGAACCTGACATTCTAAACCCGACCTGAACTTATGAAACTACATACCATCATTTTCGGCTCCCTGTGCGTGCTCGCTTCGGGCTGCTCGGACTTCCTGGAACTGGCGCCTATCGACGCCACCAACGTGAGTAACTTTTACAAAAACGCCTCCGACATGCAGGCCGCAGTTACCGCGGCTTACGGCATGCTGGCCAATGCGGGCGAATACGGTTATGCCTATTATAATGTGGCCGAAGTGCGCTCGGACAACACCATGAACTGGGAAGGCGGCGGTAACCTGCCCGACGCCGAGCTGGACCAGTTCAAAATGGCTTCCACGAACGAAATCATCCGCGTGATGTGGGTGGATACTTACCGCGGCATCCTCGCTGCCAACACCGTGCTCGACCATATCGGTGGTGCGCAAATGGACGATGCGCTCCGGCAGCGGTTTATCGGTGAGGCGCGTTTCCTGCGCGCATTGCAGTATTTCAACCTCGTGCGGACATTCGGGGATGTGCCGCTGGTACTGTCGGAAACCAAATCCGTGGACGAAGGTTACAGCCAGCCCCGCATGCCGAAAGCGGAAGTTTACAGCCAGATCATCGCCGACCTGACGGACGCCGAACAGAAGCTGCCGGTTTCCTACGCCGGCAATGACATGGGCCGGGCCACACGCGGTGCCGCCAGGGCATTGCTGGGCAAGGTGTACCTGACAATGGGCGATTTTGCGAAGGCCAAAGACAAACTGAAAGAAGTGATGGACGCGGGCACATACAAGCTGCTCGACGACTATGCCGCCCTGTGGCCGGTAGCCAATGCGAACAACCAGGAATCGCTTTTTGAAGTACAATTTAAAAAGGGAGGCACAGGTACCGGAAGCAGCTTTTACAACAATTTCGCGCCGCGCAACTCGGGGAGTTCGGTGATCAAAGTCGGATTTGCCGGCGGGCGGCATTTGCCTACCACGGATCTCATCACGGCCTATGAACCGGGCGACTACCGCAAAAACGTGTCGCTCGCATTGGGATATACCGACAACGTTACCGGGAAATACGTGGCTGATCCCTACACCCTCAAATTCCAGGATACGCCTTTCACGGACGGCGACGCCGACAACAACTGGCCCGTATTGCGCTACGCGGACGTGCTGCTGATGTACGCCGAAGCCGTGAACGCCGCCGACGGCCCTGCCGCTGCGGCCTATGACGCGATCAATACCGTGCGGAAGCGTGCAAAACTGGCGGCATTACCGGCGGGTTTGTCCAAGGAGGCATTCGCATTGGCCGTCGAACACGAGCGGCAGGTGGAGCTGGCCTTCGAAGGGCACCGCTGGTTTGACCTCGTGCGCACGGGCCGCGAGGTGGCTGTAATGAACCAGCATTTCAAAGCGACCGTTGTGCAGGATTTCAACGCGGTGTTCCCGATCCCGCAGACGCAGATCGACATTAACCCCAGCGGGATCAAACAAAATCCGGGGTACAACTTTTAATGATTGAATGATTGAATGATGAATGATTGAATGATGAATGATGAATGATGAATGATGAATGAGTGAATGAGTGAATGAGTGAATGAGTGAATGTGGGTGCGTATGCACGATGTTACCCTGGACCGGGTCGAAGGAAGGGCGGGCGCGTTGCCCTACAAACTGTATTCGGTTCCGTTCAGGTTGACATCAGGAACTTTTAACCCTATTTTATATGAAACTGATAACATTATTGACGGCGATATTTGCCGGGTTCATGGCCGTCCCGGCGACCTTTGCGGCGGGAGTCGCCGGTGCCAAAACCAAGGCTGTGCCTGACAGCATCGTCACCCCCAAAATTTTTATCAATACCGGCTTTGAAAATGCGTCGCCCATGAATTGGCGGATTGATTCGGCCGGCCGGGTGATCGGCTCCATGGTGTACGACTACGAACGATTTTCACCCAACCGGGCATTGAACCACTATCATTTCAAAGTGGAAGCGGCCATGGGTACCGAGGTGACGCTGATCCTCGAAAACTTTGATAACGTGTGGAATGGAAGGCTCGCCAGCGACTTGTCGGAGAAGTCGCGGTATTTGGTTTCGTTTGACAACAAGAAGTGGGAGAGCCGCTCCGTCGTCCCGCTACCCGGCCGTCGCGTGTTGATCAAACTCAAAATGGAGGGGCCGTTTGCCTACATTGCCAGCGTAGAGCCCTACCGGATCAGCGACCTGGACAAAATGCTGGCGAAAATCAGGCAGAGCAAGAACGCCAGTGTAACAACCATCGGCAAGACGTCCGAGGGCCGCTCGCTGGAAATCGTCCGGATCGGCAATGAGAATGCCCCGAAACGGCTTTTCCTGCGTGCCCGCGCCCATGCATTCGAGGCAGGGGGGAACTGGACGGTTGAGGGCCTGGTGCAAAAGCTGCTCAGCAACGACGTCGACGCCAAACGTTACCTCAAAAGCTACTGCGTGTACATCCTGCCGATGGCCAATAAGGATGGCGTAGCCCGCGGCAAAACGCGATTCAATGCGAACGGCTATGACCTGAACCGCAAATGGGACAAGCCCGCCGATTCGCTCATCGCACCCGAGAACTATTACCTCGAACAATGGCTCCACCGGATGATCAAAGCCAGGAAGAAGCCCGACCTGGCGCTCGACATCCACAACGACGCCGGCGGGTACCTGCACATCAGCCGCCCGGACGGCGACATCAGCGCCTACTTGTCGAGCATGGAAAAGCTGGAAATGCTGCTGCGGAAGCACACCTGGTTCACCGCCGGCTCCACCAAACCCAGCTTCCGCAACCCGGGCACGCTCGGGGAGGGGTTCATGGAGCGCTTCGGTATCCACGCGGCCGTGTATGAGCTGAATTACGAATGGATTGCCGGGCTCAGCAAAGCACCGTTGGCCGAAGACTGGATTTCTTTGGGTTCAAACCTGGGAGAGGTATTCTATAATTATTTCAGCGAGGGAAAATAATGTTGATTCCGGCGGCCGGTAAAATAACTCCTCTGCGAACTGCGGAGGAGTTATTTGTTGAAAGAAAGAACAATTTAGTCATAACCGGTTACAACCAAATACGCGCAAACCCTGTCTCTGCTGTATTCTAATTCACCTTAACGGATTCCACTATGAAAATCTCAAAATCAGTATTGCAGGCTGTGGCTGTTGCGGTTACGGTTGCTGCGCTCACGACGGCTTGCACAGACAATGCGATTGGCCCCAACGGCGAGAAGATAACTAAGAACAAGCCTTACGATTATTGCCCGGGTTGCGGAATGGGTTGATCGCGGATATGCATGTCTGAAATCTACTCTTCCATTGCCTGTAATCTGGATGCCCACATTCTGCAAGCGGCTTTGCCACTGTTTGAACAGGAAAAAGTGGAGGCCATCGAATGGTCTTTTGATACCCTTTTCAAATTCGATGAAATCCCGGCCTGGTTTACAGACCTTGTGGGCGAGTTCAGTAACCACGACCGGCTGATCGGTCACGGCGTGTATTTTTCGCTATTTTCGGGGAAATGGTCCCGCGAACAGCAGGAATGGCTCGACAAGCTCCGTAAGTTGTCCGGCGAATTTCGCTTTGCGCATATTACGGAGCATTTCGGGTTCATGACCGGCGAGGATTTTCATAAAGGCGCGCCGATCAGCATTCCCTTCACCTCCCGGACGCTGGCCCTGGGGAAAGATCGTCTGGAACGCATTCAGGATGCTTGCCAATGTCCGGTCGGGTTGGAGAACCTGGCTTTTTCCTATTCGATCGACGAGGTGAAGAAACACGGCGACTTCCTTGGTCAGCTGGTCGGGAGCGTCAACGGCTTCATCATTCTCGACCTGCACAATGTTTACTGCCAGACGCACAATTTCAATATCGATTTCGACGATATCATGCGCCTCTATCCGCTGGACAGGGTGCGGGAAATCCATATTTCCGGCGGGAGCTGGGACGACATCCTGGCCGCGCCCGGCAGGCCCGTGAGGCGCGATACACACGATGAAAGGGTTCCGGAAGCGGTGTTTGACTTTTTGAGTAAAGCCATTCCAAAATGTCCAAACATCCGGTTTGTGGTGCTGGAACAAATGGGTACTGCCCTTGAAACGCCGGAAAGACAGGCCGCTTTCCAGTCGGATTTCCTCCGCATGGACGGTATCGTCCGGGCGTCGGCATCCCGCTCTGCCCATGCGCCCGCCTATGCATTCGCGCCGGCAGGGACACTTCCAAACGACATGCCATTGGAAGATCCCGATTTATATAACCAGCAGGTCCAGCTCTCCCGCATTCTGGAAACGGCCTCAGATGCGTACGAAGCCAGGGCCTTGCTGCTCGCCTCCGATTTGCGCAATACCGCCTGGCAGGTCGAGAACTGGGCTCCTTACATGCTCGAAACTGCTGTATCCATCGCCAGGAAGTGGAAAGATGGCTTCATTTGGAAGTAGTACTTAACTTTGACCGGAGGATTCACTCCGGTCATTTTGTTGGGACTAGCCATTCTGATGAAAGTGATTGAAAAACGATACAGTATGGAAGCGCAATTTTTGCAGGTGGCCAATTCGCCCAACCGGTCGTTCAGCCTGCGCCGGGAGGCCATCCCAAACATCAATAGCCGCTGGCACCGGCACGCGGAGGTGGAGCTGATCCATTTTCACCGCGGCGGCGGTACGCAGTTTGTCGGCGACAACATCCGGCGGTTCGCGGCCGGCGACATCGTGCTCGTGGGGTCCGATCTGCCGCATTACTGGCATTATGATACCGTAGAGGAGCACCAGGAGTCTGGTGAAAGCGGACCTTATGCCACCGTACTGCATTTTACCGAACATTTCTGGGGTGATAAATTCCTGCTGCTTCCTGAGAACGCCTGCATCCGCAAAGTGCTGGAAAGGGCAAAACGCGGCCTCTCCCTCACCGGCCATGTCCGCGAAAATGTGGCGGCGCTGATGGTGAAAATGCAGGAAACGGAAGGACCCTTCCGGCTGACGACCCTGCTGGAATGCCTCTACCACGCCAGCCTGGCCGACGACCGCAGCGCCCTGGCGTCGATCGGCTTCCGCTACGATACGCCCGAATCGGAAAACGAGCGGATCAATGCGATCTACAATTATGCGCTTCAAAATTTCGGACAGCGCATTACCCTCGAAGATGTGGCCGCGGTAGCCGGCCTGTCGCCGAACTCTTTCTGCCGGTATTTCAAATCCAGGACCGGGAAACATTTCCGGCAATTCCTCACGGAAATCCGCATCGGGCATTCTTGCAAAAGGCTGATCGACGGCGATGAGAACGTGAAGCAGATCTGTTATGAAAGCGGCTTCAACAATTTTTCCTGTTTTTATAAAAAATTCAAGGAGATAACCGGTAAAACCCCGGCTGCTTACCAGTCGGTATTCGTGCGCTGATGCCTGCTGAAAAGCCATTGATTCCGCTATCAATAATTGGCAGTTGATTAAGAAAAATCAGCATTATCGTCCGGACGCTTTCTATCCAGCTTTCATTATAGTAAGTTGGTCACCTTTTACGGGTCGCAGCAGCGCTAGCGTGCCCTTTTTCAGGACTTTTTAAACAAAAGATCACGTAAACCGATGAAAATCGCGCTTAAAAGAATAGCACTTTCCGTGGCCGTTTCAGGCTGGTGCATTCCGGCAGTCATTGCTCAAAAAGCTGATTCGCTGAAACTCTGGTACGCCCAGCCCGCCAAAGAATGGATTGAAGCACTGCCGGTCGGAAACGGGCATATCGGAGCCATGGTGTTCGGCGGAGTGGAAGAAGAGCTGATCCAGCTGAACGAAAGTACGCTGTGGTCGGGAGGCCCCGTCAAAACCGGCGTGAACCCCGGCTCGGCTTCCTACCTGCCGCAGGTTCGCAAGGCATTGCTGGAAAACCAGGACTACCAGCTCGCCAATACATTGCTGAAAAAGATGCAGGGCCTCTACACGGAATCGTATATGCCCATGGGTGACTTAAAGATCAGCCAGGATTTTAAAGGGGTAAAACCGGAGCGCTACTACCGTGACCTGCAAATTGGTAACGCCCTGGCCAGTACCGTTTTCACCGTGGATGGTGTCGAGTACCGGCGGGAAATCATCGTCTCGGCGCCGGACAATGTGCTCGCCATTAAATTGTCGGCCAGCAAAGCCGGTCAGTTGAATTTCAATGTGTCGGCGGGCAGCAAGCTGCATTACCAAACGGAAGTCTCCAAAAGTAATGAGCTTCTCGTGAGCGGGAAGGCGCCTGCGCATGTGGACCCGAACTACTATAACCCGCCCGGCCGCCAGCCGATCGTGTACGACGATACCACGGGTTGCAACGGCATGCGATTTCAATTCAGGATCAAAGCGGTGAGCAGGGACGGCCAGGTGCTGGCATCGTCCGCGGGCATCCAGGTGAAAGGCGCTTCCGAAGTGGTCATCTACCTCTCCGCCGCCACCAGTTTCAATGGTTTCGATAAATGCCCGGACAGCGACGGCAGGGACGAAAAGGCACTAGCCGCGGGTTTTATGCAAAAAGCCTCGGCCAAGGGCTATAACCAGCTCAAAAGCGAGCATTTGAAGGATTATAAATCCTTTTTCAACCGGGTTGGTTTCCACATCAAAGACACCCTGAATGTCAATCCGAATACGCTCTTGCCTTCCGACGAACGCCTGAAATCCTATTCTAAGGGCGCTTACGACCCTGCATTGGAAACGCTGTATTTTCAGTTTGGCCGGTATCTGCTGATCTCTTCGTCGAGGCCGGCGCTGGCTGGTGTTCCGGCCGGGCCTCCCGCCAACCTGCAGGGGATCTGGAACAAGGAAATGCGCCCGCCTTGGAGCTCCAACTATACGATCAATATCAACACCCAGATGAACTACTGGCCTGCCGAGGTTACCAACCTTTCGGAAATGCACCAGCCGCTGCTGAGCTGGATCCAGGACCTTTCTAAAACCGGTGCCACCACTGCCAAGGAGTTTTACGGGGCAAAAGGCTGGGTAGCACACCACAATTCGGACATCTGGGGGCAGTCGAACCCGGTGGGTAATGTCGGTGACGGCGATCCGGTGTGGGCCAACTGGTTTATGGGGGCCGACTGGCTTTGCCAGCACCTCTGGGAGCATTACCGGTTTACGCTGGACAAGGATTTTCTTAAAAACAAAGCCTACCCGGTCATGAAGGAAGCCGCATTGTTCACACTCGACTGGCTGGTAGAGGATGTGGACGGGTACCTGGTAACGGCGCCTTCTACTTCACCGGAAAACCTTTTCAAGGATCCCAAAGGCGGCGAGGCGGCGGTTTCCGTCGCGACTACCATGGACATATCCATTATTCATGATCTTTTCTCGAACCTCATCGATGCCGGCGAAGTGCTGGGCACGGACCCTGAATTCAGGAAGCTGCTGATCGAAAAGCGTAACAAGCTATACCCGTTGAAAATCGATAAAAGGGGACGTTTGCAGGAGTGGTACAAAGACTTCGAGGAGACGGATACGCTCCACCGCCACGTTTCGCATTTGTTTGCATTGCATCCGGGGCGCCGGATTTCGACCGAAACGCCCGAATTTTTCGAAGCTGCCAAGAAGACGCTGCAGGTACGCGGCGACGTGGGAACGGGTTGGAGTAAAGGCTGGAAAATCAATTTCTGGGCGCGGCTGCTGGACGGCGACCATGCCTACAAGCTGATCCGCCAGCTCATGCAATACACCGACAACAGCAAAAGCAGCTCGCGGAGCGGAGGCACCTATCCCAACTTCTTCGACGCACACCCACCATTCCAGATCGACGGGAACTTTGCCGGTACCGCCGGTATGGCCGAAATGCTTGTGCAGAGCCATTTGTCGGAGGTAGCGATACTTCCGGCGCTTCCGTCAGCCTGGAAAGAGGGGCAGGTGAGCGGTTTGAAGGCCCGCGCCGGATTTGAGCTGGACATCGCCTGGAAAGCCGGAAAACTGACCCAGGCGCGCATTCGGTCACTGAACGGCCAGCCGTGCCGCTTGCGTACGAATGTGCCCATTGCGGTGGCAGGTATGCAAGTAAAAAGCGAGAAATCGGGAAATGGCTATGTTACCACGGTGAATATTAAGAAGGGAGCCACAGTAATGGTGCGGCCATTGTAACGGAACGGGAGTGAAGCCATGAATTTGCTTTGGCTTCACTCTGTTGTGAATTGCTAATCCTCAACCCATCCTCCACGTGCATAGCTGCCGAAAAGGATAATCATTTCAGCCGGGACTTTGTCCAGAATGATTTGGGTTAGCGCTTTTAGTTGATTTTGTTTGGATTGTGGGAGGTGAGAGAGGGAGGCTTTCATGGGTGTGTGGGAGTTTGGTATTGGAGGTGATCGTCAGGAAGCCAATTTTTTAGGATTGAGTTCTAAGCTAAAATTCACTTTTGCCCCTAATGCATCAAATACTTTAAGAATCGTTTCCAACCTTGCATTTTTTACACTATTCTCAATTTTAGAAATTTGGGCTTTTTGCACGCCTACAAGTTCTCCCAATTGCTCTTGGGTTAGATTGCGCTCTCGTCTTACTTGTTTTATTGCCTGGCCCAGCAAGTCAATTTTTAGCTCGTTTTCAAAAGCCTCCCGTCTTTCTGTCCCACGTTCTCCGATGTGCTTGTCAATCATTGTATCAAGCGATACGGTTTTGAATTTATTATCCATAACTATTTCATTTTGCTTTGTAGTCCAAATACTGTCTCCTGATTTCCTCAGCTTTCTTAATCTCCTTTGGCGGCGTTTTTTATGTCTTTTTTAGGATACCATGTGTCGCCCCAACCAAGGTTTCCTTACCATCAACTTTGTCCCAAAAACAAAAAAGTCGATACGACTTGCTATTGTATAGCGTCCTGAATTCCCAAATGAAGTCGTTAAGTTTTTTGAAAAGCTTCCTGTTTTAAGCTGCTTCTAAGTTAGTGCTTCAAATGGAGAACAGCAGCATGATTTGAATGCCGTACGTATCAATGGATAGAAGTATTTTTCAAACTGTATATGTCAACGAACAAAAGTTACCCATCACCTGCCATTCCCTCTTTTTCTTCGGAAACCTAGTATACCAAACAAATTTTTACTTAATTTTCTGTAATTTTCCAAACAATATATTGCCGGCTGGTTACTTATTGATTATTAGTTCTGTTAAAGGTTTGAAGGAGGCTTATTCGGATAGCGACAAATACCTGGTACTCTCTGCCGCGCAGGGTAGTCAGGCCGCTTTTGTTGCGCTCTTTCATCGATACAAAAGCAAACTTTACGGCTACACCCTCCGCCTCACCGGCTCCGAAATGCTGGCCGAGGATATCGTGCAGGATGTTTTCATGAAGCTCTGGGCGGATCACGAATCGCTGTCTTCGATCGATAATTTCGGCGGTTACCTTTTCCGGATGTCCCGCAACCACGTACTCAACCATTTCAAACGCATGGCGCACGAGACGGCCATCGTGTCGGAGATGTTCCGGGACGGCGACCAGGGCAATAACAACGCCCAGGATTTGCTGGCGGCCAGGGAAGTGGAAGAGGTTTTGCAGTCGGTAGTGGACACGCTGCCGCCCCAGCAGCGGGCTGTGTACCGCCTTAGCCGCGAGGAGGGAAAGAGCCATGAAGAAATCGCCGATCTTCTCAAAATATCCCCTAATACGGTCAAAAACCACATTGTGCAGGCGATGGCGACCATCCGGACACAGCTCCGCCGCCACGCCGATTCGCTGCTTGTAGCGGCAATGCTGCTCTCTTTGAAAAAATAATTCAAAAAATTTTCGCTGCGACTAGTCCCTGGCTTTTTGCCGGTTGTCTTTCATTTGGCAATCGGGTTGAAATCGCTTGCTGTTGGCTAGGAAAAATAAGGATAGCCAAATTTAAATAATGGCATTAGCCGGATTGGAAATATTTTATGCCTGACGAACGGATCGAAATTTTAATAGGAAAACTGATCGACGGAACGCTGGACGCGACGGAGAAACGGGAGCTGGCCGAATGGGTCCGGCTCAACCCGGACGACGAGCGTTTTGCCCATGCGCTGGAACGCGCCTGGGAGCGGTTCGAGCCCGAGCAGCCCATGCCGGAAGTCGTTTCAGACCGGATTCTGGCCAACATTTTCCCGGCGGAGCAAGTGGTGTGGCGGGAAGAAGCGCAGGCCGAACCAAGCGGCGGCATTGCATGGCTCTGGCCGAAGATGGTCGCCGCCGCGCTGGTGATCGGGTTTGGGGTGTATTGGTGGGCGAGCTACCGCAACGGACATGAAGTCGCAAGGCAGGAGCGGGCCGCCAAAGTGCAACTGGCCGACATCCCGCCGGGAAGCAGCAAGGCTGTGCTCACCCTGGGCGACGGATCGAGCATCACGCTCGACAGTGCCGGCAATGGCGTGCTTGCCAGCCAGGGCGGCACGAGCGTAAGCCAGTCGGGTAAGGGGCAGCTGGTATATAAATCGGGCAGGGAAGCAGCTAGCGCGCCGGTGTTCAATACCGTTACCACGCCCAAAGGCGGCCAATTCCACATCGTACTGCCGGACGGGACCGGCGTTTGGCTCAATGCGGCTTCGAGCCTGCGCTTCCCGACGGCATTTACCGGTAAGCAGCGCCAGGTGGAGATTACCGGCGAGGTGTATTTCGAAGTGGCGCATAACCGGCAAATGCCCTTTATCGTGAAAAACGGCGCGACGGAAATTACCGTGCTCGGGACGCATTTCAACGTGATGGCATACGACGACGAAAAAATCATGCGTACCACATTGATCGAAGGCTCCGTGAAAGTGACCAGGGGCGGGAGGGAAGCATTGCTCACGCCCGGCCAGCAGGCGCGGATCAGCCCGGCTACGGGCAGCCTGCGCGTCGTGGATGATGTGAATACGGAAAAAGAGCTTTCGTGGAAAAACGGCTATTTCCAGTTTGAAGACGAGAGCCTGGAAAGCATCATGCGGCAGGTATCCCGCTGGTATGACGTGGAAGTAAGGTATGAAGGCAACAGCCGGGGCGAAAGCTTCACCGGCCGGCTCCCGCGCAACTCCAATGTATCGAGCGTGATGAAAATCCTCTCGCTGAGCGGGGTGAAATTCAGCATTGAAGGCAAAACCATTATTGTAACACCATAACCCCCCTCTGCCTATGACCGAATAGCGACTTCTTCGCCGGCCTCTGTAAAAAAAGAACGGGAACGTTGCAACCGCTCCCGATCGGAAGAGCCCGGCACTTGTAAACAATTGTCCTACTGTTTAGTACCAACTCTCAAGACAAAAGTATGAACCACAACTCTTTTATCCAAAAGGGGATCGGGCCTTCGTATGCCCATGAAGAACCTCCCTGCTCTCCCTTTATCAGGGCCATCCGGATTATGAAACTGATCTTTATCATATCGCTCGCATTCTGCATGCAGGTAAGCGCCAGCAGCTTTTCGCAGAAGATCACCATTCTGGCGAAGAATGCACCGCTGGAAAGGGTATTGAAGGAGATTGAAAAGCAGAGCGGCTACTCGTTCTGGTACAGGACCGAGCTGATCCGGAAATCGGAAAAGGTGACGGTTTCCATGCGCGAAAGTTCCCTGGAAGACGTGCTGGCCCAATGCCTAGCGAACCTGCCGCTGGAATATTCTATCGTGGATAAGACCATTGTACTGCAACCTAAAAAGCAGTCTAAAATTGCACCTCCGGCCCCCAAGGCAGTACAGCTGATCAAAGGCCAGGTATCGGGCTCGGACGGGAAGCCGTTGGTGGGTGTAACCGTCGTGGTGAAGGCCAGCAAGCTGGGTACCGTGACGGATGTCGATGGCAAGTTTTCGATCGATGTGACGGATACCGACGTGCTCGTTTTCTCCTACATCGGTTTTGAATCCAAGGAGGTGCTGGTCGGAAAGCAAACCAACATTACGGTTTCACTGACGGAAAGTAATACAACCCTGAATGAGGTGGCGGTAGTAGGCTACGGCCAGCAGTCACGGAAGAACCTGACCAGCGCCGTCAGTACGATTAAAAGAGAAGAATTGAACAATGGCGCTATCACCGATGTCGGACAGTTGCTTCAGGGGAAGGTTCCGGGACTGAATATCACAGCCAGCGGAGACCCTAACAAGCCGGCAGCGGTGGTGATGCGCGGTGCGTCTACCATCAATAGTGCGCAGGGACCGTTTTATGTGATCGACGGTGTGCCGGGGGCTGACATTGCCACGATTGCGCCGGATGATATCGCGTCGGTGGACGTGCTGAAAGATGCCGCGGCAACGGCCATTTACGGTAACCGCGCTGCGAATGGTGTGATCATGGTCACGACCAAAAAAGGAAAGCCGGGCACCATGCAGATTTCCTACAACGGCTACGTTGGCTTCGAGAAGGTCTCGAACCGCCTCGATATGATGACCGGCAGCCAACTGAGGGCTTTTCTGGAAAAAAACAGTGTAGGGTTTACGCCGGCGGACGATCAAGGTGCCAATACGGACTGGCAATCGTCGATCCAGAAAAAGACTGCGGTTTCTACCAACCATAACCTGTCTTTCAACGGCGGCGGCGAGCATACCACCTACGCCGCGAGTTTGAACTATGTAAAGAAAGACGGTATCCTGCTGAACAGCGATCTGACCCGCGTCATCGGCCGCCTGTCGATCGAGCAGCGCGCATTGAAGGACAAGCTGAAATTCGGGTTTTCGGTGACGAACTCGCATAGCAATGCGAACGACATTCCTTACCGCAACACCGTGTTGCTGCAATCGACTTCTTACCTGCCTGTTTCGCCCATCCAAAAAGAAGATGGATCCTATTTTGAAAATTTTCAGAATACCAACTACTATAACCCGGTGGCGATGATCAACAACAGTGAGAGCAATACGAAGTCGAACAACCTCATTGGAAGTTTCAAAACGCAGGTGGAGCTGCCTTTCGGGCTGACTTACAATCTGGACATTTCTTACCTGAATACAAACTCATTACAGGGCACCTACTATAACAAATACTTTACGAACAACTACAACAACATGTACGACAACCCGGATCCGGGCGTGGGTTTCCATGCTGTTCAGTCATTCGGTAAAAATGGCCAGGCAAACAGAAGTTCGTACCAGAATACCAGCAAGATCCTGGAAACTTACCTGACCTGGAACAAGGAGTTCGGAGACCATTCCATTAATGCGGTGGTAGGCTACTCGTGGCAGAATAATAAGGTAGGGCAGGGCTTTCAGGTGACCACCAGCAATTTCCCCGTCGATAACGTCACCTATAACAACCTCGCGCTGAGCAATCCCTACGGCACGGCAGGCTACCAGATCAGCTTCGGCCCGGATGGAGTGTATCAGGAAACACAGCTGATTTCCGATTTCGCCAGATTTAACTATAACTACAAGAGCAAATATCTGCTGCAGGGATCGATCAGAAGGGACGGCAGCTCGGTGTTCGGAGCGAATAACCAATGGGGATATTTCCCGTCGGTAGGTGCCGCATGGAGGATCAGCCAGGAAAGTTTCATGGAAAACCAGCATGTGTTCACCGACCTGAAACTGAGAGCCAGCTATGGCGTTACCGGTAATGCGACCGGATTCAATGCCTACACGGCACAATTTATCTCCGGCGCGTTGGGTACTTACTACTATAATGGCTCGCTCACAGGTGCTTACGGTCCTACGAAGTCGGAGAACCCTGATTTGAAATGGGAAAAAACGGCGACCACCAATCTCGGGCTGGACTTTTCGGTACTCGGAAACCGGGTAAACGGCTCGCTTGAAGTGTATGATAAAAATACCACCGGTATGATCTACTCCTACACCGTGAACCCGGTGCTGGTGCCGTCGGGAAGCATCGTTGCCAATGGCGGCAGCGTGAATAACAAAGGCGTTGAGTTTAATATCAGCGCACGTCTGGTGGACAAGTCAAATTTCAGCTGGACGAGCGGGATCAACCTGGCGCACAATAAAAACGTGATCACCAGCCTTACCAATCCGTTATTTGCGGGCGGCGATTCGGTATTGTTGTCGCGCCCCGAGGGAGGCGGGCAGTCGGGAAGGTCGCTTCAGATCCTGAAAGCGGGCCGGCCATTGGGACAATACTTCTCGTTCCTGTATGCCGGGAAAAATGAAGCGGGTGTCTCCCAATTCGTGGCGGCAGACGGCACCCTCACGACCACACCGGTAATAGGGAAGGATTATCACTACCTGGGCAGTGCGCAACCCAAACTGATGCTGGGCTGGACGAACAGCGTGCGGTACAAAAACTTCGATCTGAATGTCTTCATCAGGGGCGTGTTCGGAAACAAGATTTTCAATGCCACCCGCGCCGACCTGTTCCGCCCAAGCACTGCACAGTACTCCAACATTCTTCTGGACGCTGGCAATGAGTCTGCAAGTGATTTCAATGCTTACGTTTACTCGTCACGTTTCGTCGAAAACGGAAGTTTTGTGCGGTTTGACAACGCTACGCTGGGCTACAATTTCAAGAAGCTGGGGCCATTTGTCAAAGGTCTGAGGGCTTATACTTCGGTTAACAATTTGTTTGTCATCACCAAGTACAAAGGCGTTGATCCCGAGGTGAACCAGGGCGGGATCGCTCCGGGGGTGGACTATAACAACTTCTATCCGAAGACCCGCACGTTTCTATTCGGTCTGAACATTTCCATCTAACATCGGAGCAGAATCATGAAGAATTCATATATAAAACTACTTTTTTCGACGCTGGCGGCAACCACCCTGTTTTCCTGCCACGACCTGGACGTGCCGGTAACCACCGCGCTGACGACCGACGTTTTCCCGAGTACGGCTGAACAATTCATTTCCGCTTCCGGGCCCGTTTACGTGGCATTGAGAGGGAATTTCGGAGCCGAAGCATTTCAGATCGCCTCTTACAGCACCGATGAGGGCATTATGCCTGCCCGCGGTGGAAACTGGTACGACGGCGGCCAAAACCAAACATTGCACCTGCACACCTGGACCGTGGACAATGGCTATGTGAACGGCCACTGGACCTGGCTATCGACCATAATTGGTGTTTCCAACCAGTCGATATCCATTCTGGAACAGAAAATGCCGGAGGGAGCAGCGAAGCAGACCACGCTTTCGGAGATCAAGGTGGTACGCGCATTCGCCTATTTCATGATGATGGATGCTTTTGGAAATGTGCCAATCTACACCACTTACGGTGATTTTGCGCCCAAAACCAACTCGCCGAGAACAGAGGTTTTCAATTTTGTCGAAAAGGAGATCCTGGAAGCGATCCCTAATCTGAGCGACGTATCGGGCATAACCCAATACGGAAGGCCCAACAAATGGACCGCCTACGCCTTGCTGGCCAAAATGTACCTGAACGCAGAGTACTATACCGGTACCAACCGCTACAACGATTGCATCGCCGCCTGCGACAAGGTAATGGCTTCGGGATTGTTTGCACTGGAACCCAGGAGCAGCTACCTGAGCATGTTCTATCCGTCGAACGGACCGCAGATGAAGGAGTTTATTTTCGCCATTCCTTACGATCCGGCCCAAACCAACACATTTCCATTCAGGAGTGTGAACAACCGTTCGCGTTACGACATTCCCAGAAGTATGGTGAAGAAGTTTAGTCTGCCGTTCACGCCCGCCGGAAGCGCGAGTACCTTGCCGGAGTTTTATGCCAATTTCAATGACGACGGTGATATCCGCAACAAGCAGTGGCTGACCGGCCTGCAATACATGAGCGACGGCGTAACACCGCTGACCGTGACGACCACGAACATCGGCTACGACCAGTTTTACAAAGGCGACAGCCCTTCGGCACCCTACACCTACCAGGTGAAGTTGACGCCCGACGTGGTGCTGCGGCAGGATGTGACGTCTTTTGACGCGGGTAACGACGAAATCGCCTGGCATATGGGGTACCGCAACATGAAATTCTATCCCGATGCCACTTCGCTGAACAGGAACCAGAACAATGATATCCCTATTTTCAGGTACTCGGACATTGTGTTGATGAAGGCTGAGGCAATACTTCGCGGAGGCTCTCCGACAATGGGGCATACTGCACTCTCGCTCGTGAATGAGCTGCGGGCGCAACGCACCACGTCGCCTGCATTGACCAGCGTCAACCTCGAATTCATCTATGCCGAAAGAGCACGTGAATTTGCCTGGGAAGGCTGGCGCCGGAACGACATGATCCGGTTTGGAAAATTCGAAGGCAAATGGGGGTACAAGACCAACTCGGACGTCACCCGACGCATTTTCCCGATCCCGAGGGTAGCGCTGCAACTCAATCCTGCACTGGTCCAGAATCCGGGCTATTGATTTATAACATTCTCCGTGCCCGCACGCCGGGTACGGAGAATGCGCTCATTCACATCTTTTCAGCCGCCGCTTCCTTCTGCCGGCAGGCAATCATTCCTACTTCCAAAATGAATCATTTCCTTCATGGTTGCTCTTCCCGATGGTGGGGGAGAGGCAACCGCTTTTGTCTTGTCCTTTTGCTGAGTGTCCTCGCCCAAACCTCCATCGCCCAGTCGATTGTAGGTTCGGGAAGTTCCCTGATTAAAAGGGTTATCCCAAAGCATGCATCGCATTTTCAGGTAGAAGAACTGGCTTCGAAGTCAGCCAAAGATGAATTTGAAATAGAAAGCCGGCAGGGCAAGATTGTCCTGCGCGGAACGAGCGGCGTGGCGGTAGCGTCTGCCTTGTACCATTACCTCACCGAGTACGCCCATTGCCAGATCACCTGGAATGGAACCAACCTGGCGCTACCCGCGGTATTGCCCGCAGTACCTGCCCGCGTACGTAAGGAGACCATGTACCGGCACCGCTATAACCTCAATTACTGTACATTCAATTACAGCATGAGCTGGTGGGATTGGGACCGCTGGCAGAAAGAGATCGACTGGATGGCGCTGCACGGTATCAACATGCCGCTGGCCATTACCGGCGAAGAATATGTATGGCTGCAAGTGTACAGGGAAATGGGTTTTTCGGATGATGACCTCAAAGATTTTTTCAGCGGGCCGGCCTACTTCGGCTGGTTCTGGATGGGCAACCTGGATGGCTGGGGCGGGCCGCTGCCGCTGAGCTGGATGGAGAGCCACAAAACCTTGCAGCAGCAGATCGTTCGCCGGGAACGGGAACTGGGCATGAAGCCTGTGCTGCCTGCATTCACCGGGCACGTTCCGGCCGCATTCCGCAAAAAGTATCCCCAGGCACAGCTGAAAGCCACCAACTGGACCAACGGTTTCGGCGATACCTACATTCTCGATTCGCAGGACCCGATGTTTGCCGAGATCGGGAAGCGTTTTTTGGATAAACAGAAAGCATTGTACGGCACCGATCACCTCTATTCTGCCGATACATTCAATGAAAACGAGCCGCCTACCGATGATCCGGCTTACCTTTCCAGGCTCAGCGAACGCATTTACGAGGGCATGCGCCAGGCCGATCCCGACGCGGTGTGGGTCATGCAGGGCTGGCTTTTTTATAGCGACCGGAAGTTCTGGAAGGCGCCGCAGATAGAAGCATTGCTGAATGCCGTGCCCGACGACCGGATGCTGCTGCTCGACCTGGCTGCGGAAATAGAACCCGTTTGGAAACGGACGGATGCCTTTTACGGCAAACCCTGGATATGGAATATGCTCAATAATTTCGGGGGGAATGTGAACCTGTTCGGCAGGTTGGACGGCGTGGCCCAAGGACCGGCAGCCGCCTGGAACGACCCGGCCAAAAAGCGAATGGAGGGCATAGGCCTGACGATGGAGGCCATCGAACAAAATCCGGTGATTTACGAGCTGACGATGGACCACACCTGGCGTACGACGCCGATCGACCTTGACGAATGGCTGCCGAAATATGCCAGGAACCGGTATGGAAAAGACGACCGGAATCTGGTGCAGGCATGGCAGATTCTTCGCAAAACGGCCTATAATGGCAAGGAAATCCGCGATGGAGCCGAATCCATCGTCACCGGAAGGCCTACGCTCGATTCCACGACGGTGTGGACGCGCACGAAACTGAACTACCCGCCTGCCGACCTGCTGCCGGCGTGGGAACTGTTTGTACAGTCCGCCGCGAAGGGCCCGCATACCGACGGCTTCCTGTACGACCTGACCGACATTTCGCGACAGGTGCTGGCCAATTACGCATTAGTCGTGCAGAAGCAATGGGTACAGGCCTTCCGCGCAGGTGATCGCGCCGCTTTCGCGAAGCACAGCCGTGCATTTCTGGAACTGATTTCAGATATGGACCTGCTGCTGGCCACGCGGAAGGACTTTTTGCTGGGCCCGTGGATCGCATCCGCCCGCAAATGGGGGACCAACGATGACGAGAAGGCACTTTATGAACAAAATGCCCGCGACCTGATCACACTCTGGGGCGATGCCGAAAGTCCGCTCCATGAATATTCGAACCGCCAATGGAGTGGCCTGCTGAATGATTTTTACAAGGTGCGCTGGGAGAAATTTTTTGTGATGCTCGACAGCGCCATGGAATCCGGGCAAACGCCGGATTTTTCCGGCTTCGAAAAGTCAATCGCGCAGTGGGAATGGCAATGGGTGAAGGCACGCAAGGATTTTCCGGTGATACCGAATGGAAGCAGCGTCCAGGTCGCAACCCAACTGCATGCAAAGTACGGGAGCCTGATCCACGATTCGTACCGCACAGGTATCCAAGGGCGCTAGTCGCGGTGGTACTCACTTCCCTTTGGCTGCAAAAGCCAGCCTGTTGATCATATCCTTTATTTTGGGCACGTCGGGGTGGGTGGGTACCCCCGCTTTTTGGAGGTCGTCGAAATCCTGCAGGGCAGTCTTGCGGGCGGCCTCGTTGATGAGGTAGTCGTGGTAGGTCCTCCATGCCTCGTCGTACTTATCCTGCCAAAGCAATGCATGCGCCAGGTTCAATTTGATGAAATTTTGCGAAGGACTCGTTTCCAGGCCCAGCCGGCAGGCTTTTTCGGCCTGCGCATATTGCCCCAGGAACATTTGATAGAACCCGAGATTGCCATAGCATTGCGCGAGACGAAACCGGATGATCGGGTCATTCGGCAGGGAGTCGTTCAATACCAGTAGTTTATCCCGCAGACGTTCCTGGTAATGCACAATGGAGTCGTAGGCGGGACTGGCACTGACGGTTTGGATCCGCACCAGTTTCCAGCTCTGCTGCCAGGCCAGGTCCGCTTTGCTCTGAAACAGCATTACCTTAATGCCATTTTCCAGGGGGACCTCCCGGCGATAGCCTTCCAGCAACGAGGTAAGGTCCTGGTAAAGATTTATTTTCTTGTCAATATTGCCCTGTGGTGTGGCCTTTATTTCGGCAAGAAGCTTTTGAGGATCCTCGTAGTAATCTTTATAGAGGATGGTGCGATTTGGCAGCCATTGTTTAATCTCCTCCAAATGCGCCCTGCTGATATTGTTTCCAAGCAGGTTTAGGTATTGCAGCTTTTTCAACCCGGCAATTCTTCTGGGGATGCTGTCGAGTTGATTATTGGACAGGTCTAATTTGACGAGATTGCTTTGTTCAAGCGAGTCGCTTGGGAATAATTCAGCCGATAATCCCAGTTTATTGTTGGAAAGGTCCAATGTATTCAAATGCGGTATGAGAAATATGCCTCTCGGTATCGCGGTGATACCCGTATTGGCAAGTCCCAAAGTGGTAAGGGAAGGCAGGTATTTCAATCCGAGCACGAGCCGCCGCAGCAGCGTTTGGTTTACGCCCCGCGAATCTTCAATAAAAAGTATCCTCAGCTGCTTCGCATTAAAAATTGCGAACCTTTCCTTTTTGGTCCGGATGGAAGTAATGCATGCGGTGATCGAAGTATCGGTCAGCGCGGTTACATTTCTGGCGAGCTTGTATTCCGTTTTGGTCGTATCCAGCAGAAATTCAGGACCATGCTCCTGTTTTTTAACAATAGCAAACCCGTACTTCTGGCCGAATGGAATCGCATTGGCATATTGATAATCGATGAGCACATCACCATTGTTATTGACAAACCCATACCGGCCGCTATTGAATGCCAATGCAAATTTTCCATTGTAAAAATAGAAGGCTTTGATCAGGTTTTGATTTTTCTCCGCCAGCACGCGCGCCGACTCGTAGGCTTTGACGATCTCTATCTTTTGCGAATCTATTTTTGCATTCACATTTTTGAGTACCGACTGAAAACTCCCTGATAGGTCTTCACAAACCAGCAGGCCTGCCTCGCAATAATCCCGTGCCTGGGTAAGCTCATTTTTTTCAAGCGAGTTTTTGGCGGACATCAGCAGATCCTCGCAGGAATGGTCCGGTTCGGGCTCGGCTATTTTTTTCGATTTGGTCTGGCCGTAGGCATAAGTTCCCACGAGCAAAATCCATAACAGGCAGATTCTTTTCATGGTTGAAGGAGTTGAATTTGTTTCTCGAGCGATTTCAGGCTGTCGAGCAATTCGGTACTGTTCCGGAATTTCCCGAGGCCTTTTTTCAGGATCGCCATTTCCAGGTCGTATTTCTGAATGTTATGCATCCGGTTCGCCGCGGAAATGTATTTTTTTACTTCGATGCTATCCCGCTGGTTTTCCGCGGCCTTTCTTCTGGTCAGGTCGGCTTCGCTTTTGCTCAATGCGGCCGTCGCCCTGTTTCGCTGGATTTTGGTCGCCCGGTTGCTCTCCTCCAGCGCAGCCAATGCGGATAGTTTTTCTTCCAGCGCATACTGGGCCTGTTCTTCCGACACTCTGGCGCGCTCAGCCTGCTCGGTGGCCTCTTTCCTCTTCTCTTCGGCGATCGTGGTCAACTTTTCCGACCTTCGCTTTTCGGTTTCAGCGATGGCCCGCTGCGATTCGGCATTCTTGTAGGACAGCCACGCCACGAGGCACGAAATCAAGGTGATGGCGGTGACCAGGTACGCTCTTCTTCTCGCCCGTTCGGCGGTGGCCAGTGCTTCCGTCAGCTCGCGGTTCTTTTCTTCTTTGTCGAGGGCCTCGCGCTGGGCATTGCTGAGCTTTTCCTGGTGGTACTTCGTGCTCAGCTCCTGGTAATCCTTCCAATTACTTTCGTATTGGGGGACTTTTTCGAGTTTCGCGCAGTAGACGTTCGCTTTGGCAATGTCCGTTTCAGTCAGCAGCCGGGTTTCGGGTTTGTTTTCTGAAACCCAGCGGTCGTAATCGCTCTGCAACGACCGGATAAATGCCTTGAATTCCCGGCTTTCCAGCGACCTCAGTTCACTGATCTGCTTGGCCACCACGTCGTGGACCGGTTCATAACGGCTCACGTCGTCCTCGTCGGCACGAAGCAAGCTGAGATTGGAGAAATAGGTAAGCGCCTTTTTAATGTCCTGCTCACCGGTTTCCAGACTTACCATGAGCTCATCCACCTTCCGCGATTGCTTGGTGCCTTCGTCGGTAGCAAACTCGTCCAGCAGCCGCGACGCGAAATCGTCGGGAAGATCCATTGCCACAAACTCCATTCGCGCCTTTTCCAGCATGGATTCAATGAAGGTTTTCAATACATTGCCCAGCCTGCCCACCGCGTTAATCCCCGCTTCGGTGAAGGTGATCTCAGTTGCCGCCTGCGTCTTGCATTCCTGCGCATACAGGTAATGCAGGTAAATCTGAAGATAGGGAAGATGCGCGGCCTGCGTGCCTTCCTTCACTTGCAGCAATATCTTCCGGGCGGTTTCTGCACCGTCTTCCAGCCGTACCCCGGCAGAGCTGCTCATGTCCATAATGACCGAGCGGGTAGTCTCGTCTTTCATAGGCTCCACCCGGAAGCGCTTGTCGAACAAAAGCGGCACAAACTGCTCATATTCGTACAGGTGCCCGATATATTCCTCCCGGATCGACAGGATCAATTTGCAGGGAATGGGCAATGCCAGCAGCTGCTGCATGTCTTTGAAAAACTCCACTCTTTCCGCGTGGTCGCCCAGCGTGAAAATTTCTTCAAACTGGTCGAAAACAATGTAGACGGGAATCCAGCGGTTTTCATACACATCGGTAATAGCGGCGGCCAGACTGGAAATTTCGCTTTCCCCGAGCAGGCGCTTCAATTCCTGCCGGAAAGACTGATTGATATTGTCCCTCCTGCGCACGGATACCCGCGACCAGTCGGTGAGCTTGAACACTTTCGGCAGACCGGCATTGATAATGCTCGTTTTGCCTGTTCCGGAGGCCCCATAGAGCAGCACCAGGCGGGTCTGCTGAAGTAAATTGTACAATGCAAAAATTTCAGGGTCTCTCCCAAAGAAGATATCCTTGTCCGAAGAGCTGTATGGCTCAAAAAGTTTGAACGGGCTATCTGCCATGGTCAGGAAGCGATAAAAAAGGTCTTGAACTGGTTCAGATAGGTGTTCAGTTCCCCGGCATTGGTGAGCAGGTGGTTCTGTCTGTAAGTCTCAGCCACTACGTCGTCGATGTGGGCCAGGTCCGAGCCGGATGGGTCCTGGTCATTGAACCGCCAGATCTTTTGCGGGTTTTTCAACGACATAAAATAGTAGCACGGGTTCTGGACCTTGCGGATGGATAGGTTGGTAACCATTTCGTCGCTGAAAAAGCCCAGGAAAAGGTAAAGGTCGATTTCCGTCGCGATCTGCCTGATAAAGACATTACGATCTAGCAGGAAGGGGAACAGGTTGATGGAAGGGGTGCACGGGTCGTAGTCATATTTGGAATAGCAGAGCACCGACTTGTTTTCCATCGGATTGGGATTGAGCATAAAGCTGCTTCCGGCTTCTTCGGACACCGCCACCAGCTGCGATACGCTGCTCGCGAAATACTTATCCACGTGCCTGAAATTCACCGTATCCACATCCCGCACCGAAGTCAGGATGTTTTCAACGACGAAGGAAAAGTAGGGAAGGTCGCCCATAATGTGCTCCTGCGATGCATAGCACCGTTCCACGGCCTCGTCCTGGCTCAGCCTGACGTGGCTCCAGAAGTAGTTTTTGTTGACGTCAAAAAATGCGCATGCGGCCTCGAATGCGCCGCTGCTCAGGTAATCCCGCACGTTTTCGATCTTGGGAATGATGTTGACGATACCGGCGCCGTTCAGGATCTCGATCCCGTTCCGGATCACCACGGCATAGTCCGACAGCGAATGGTTCAGCCTGTTGCTGGTCAGAAACGCCCGTATCGGGCCGAATTTTTCCTGTAATGACAAATCGACGGCCGCTTTGTTCTGCCAGATCTGGCTGAGGAGCAAAATCGCGCTCAGGTGCAGCTGGGTTTCGAAAAAGAGGGCGTAGTCGTACAGAAGCTGCCGGTGGTATTCGTCGGTATTACCGTCGTCGGCGGGTATCCCGTTGATCTGCTGCAGTCTAATCCCCAGCGGGTAGGGTAGTATTTCGAGCAGGCTTCGCACCATTATCCGGTCGGCAGGCTCGCCCTGCAGCTCGATTGTCGCAATCGTGTTTTTGTATTTGCTGCTGATGGGGCTGGTCTGGTTTTTCAGCGCGACCAGCATCCGGGAAAGCATCCGGGTATGCTTCACGCCGTTCTGGAGCGACTGGTCCGTCACCAGCCGGGTGATCGGGAGCCTGTATTCGGCCGGGTCGGGCAGGGTATACAGGCCCCATTCGAGTTCGTCGCGCTCCTGGCCGGGAGCCGCAAGCAGCAGACCCCGGTTCATCACCAGGTTAATGTCCGTTTTCAGCAGCCGGGTATCCTTTTGGATCTCATCGAACGCGGCGTTGATGGTCCGTCCGAGCGACAGGTAGTTGTAAAACTGGTTTGCGAGCCAGGAAGCCCTGGTATCCTCCACAGGGCGCGAAGTGGCGATCACATAGGGAATGCCGGCCTCGTGGAAGAACTGAACCTGCCCCTTCGAGGAGCAGCCGTTGATGAATACCAGCTTTAATGACTTCATCGATTGGAGCTTACCGGCAAATGAAGCGGCGTCGGCATGCGTGTCGCCGAACATCAGCATGGAATCGCTGGCGTGTCCCGAAAAGTGGATGATCTCGACGGAGCGCCCGGGGATATTGAGTGTATCGATGATGTCGCTAATGCTCGTTTGAGGAATCAGCGAAACTTCATATTCCCGCCTTTCCACGGCATTGAGCAGTTGCTGGATTCCCTTGCATTCTTTGTCCAGCTCACTCAGGAATGCCTGGCCCGGGTTGTTGGCATAAAAAATCAGTACGGTAGGTTTCATAGAATGGAAACTGGGGTGCCTGTGGTGGTTACTTCGATGTGTGTCGGGGAGGTTGGTCCAGCGGAGATACCGGGCCGGTTGGTAGTATTAATTTAAATAAAAATCGATGACCGGGGCAGTTTGTTTATTTAACGGTCGGGCCAGGCGCTATGTAACCGGGTGGTGTTTCATCCCGGACCCGTTAAGTAAGTTCTCCGACGGATCGGCGGCCCATTGATTGCACACAGCCCTGAAATGCAGTAGTTTTATTTTCACTACTTAAACCTCATGAAGAGATTACTCCTGCTTTTCGCGCTCGCGATCAGCCTGAATGCGGCGGCGCAGCAGCCCGGATCGCCGCTGGCCCGGATCTGGCAGCAGAGTCTTCCGTTTATCACCAACTACTCCACCAACGACTACAAGGCGGCTTTCCAGAACTGGGCATTGGTCCAGGGCGATAACGGGCTCATGTATGCAGCGAACAATTCCGGCGTGCTCGAATTCGACGGCGTGTCGTGGCAGCTCATCCCTACTACCGAAGGTAATCCCGTGCGCTCGCTGGCCAAAGATCCGAAGGGCCGCATTTATGTGGGCGGATCGGGGGAGGTGGGTTACCTGGCAGCGAATGGCAAAAACAGGATGTTTTTCCATTCCTTGAAAAACAAGCTCGGCCGGAGCGACTGGAACTTCGGAAATGTCTGGTTCACATTTGCCGGCAAGGGCTCGGTCTATTTCGTTTGCGATTTTCATATTCTCGAATGGGTGGGTGGGAAGTTCAAGGTGTGGAAAAGCGATATCGGAGCGCTTGGTTTCGCCTGGTTCGTGCACGACGAATTGTACATCAGTGCCAGCGGGCAGGGTCTGCTGAAAAAGGAGAGAGATGGGGTGAAGCTCGTCCGGGGAGGTAAGGCATTCAAGGGAATGGGGCTTTCGGGGCTGCTGCCCTATGAGGGAAACAAGCTGCTGGCGGTAGGGTTCAGCAAGGAGTTTTTCATCTACGACGGTGCCAGGCTGGAACCGTTCGTGAGGAATGGGCAGCGGGTGCGCATCCGCGATGCCGTTTACCACGGCGTGCAGCTGAGCAACGGGGATTATGCCCTGGCTACTACCGGCTCCGGGCTTTACCTGATGCAGCGTGACGGGACGATCCGCAACAATTTCTGCCGCAAGGAAGGATTGTCGAGTGACGCGGTGTATTCGGTTTTTGAGGATGCGGAAAAGGACCTGTGGCTCGCCACCGACAATGGTATCACCCGGCTTGAAACCAATTCCCCGCTCCGCATCCTGAATGAGAACCACGGCCTGGATGAAAACCCGATGGATATCGAGGTCTTTCACGACAAGCTGTTTACGACCAACAGCAAAGGGCTTTTTGAGCTGAACAGCACGATTTCGCAAGGGCTACCAAAGCCCTATTTCAGGAAAATCGAAGGGATCGACAACCTGACGATGCATTGCCAGGTGTATGGTAACGAGCTGCTCGTGTCCAACTATGACGGCGTTTTTAAGCTGGATCAAAACGGAAACAAATCGCAGATCGCCAGGGAGAATGTCGTGCGGGTGGAAGAAACGCGGCCGGCGCAAATGCCGGGGCATTTGCTCGTAGGACTGGAAGGGAATGGGCTCACCGAGCTGCTTTTCACCGGCGGCAAATGGGTGCAGGGCGGCAGGCGCGACAATATGGAGTTTTATTCGGAAAGCTTCGCGCGTGCACCCGACGGGACGATTTTCCTTAACAGCCGCCGCAACGGCATCTACGAAATGGCCTGGGAAACCCCCGGGCCGCATACGCTGCGCGATAACTTCAAACTGCTTCACCACGGCCCTGAAAACGGGCTTTCGTCGAATAAGATCCGCTGGCTCGAAAGGGTAGGGAACGCCGTCTATGCCTCCACCGACGAAGCCATGCACCGTTTCAACCCGGCGAAGCGCGTTTTTGAAGTCGACTCGCTGCTCACGACCGGTGTAGCGCCATTCAAAGGCGGGTGGATCAATGAAATCGTGGCGGGCCGGGATGGGACCATGTGGTTTACCCTGTACCACAATTACCAGAGCCATGTTTTTGAGTATGGCAATGGCCGGTTGCAGCGGTTACCGGTTTCGGGCAGGCTCTCGGACGCGCTCATTTCCAAAGTACATGATAACGGGGACGGTTTTATGCTCTTCGGGTCCAATAAATGGATTGCCCTGTTCGACAGGACTTTTAAAGCCGGTGCAAGTAAGCCATTCCAAACGCTGATCCGGCAGGTTTCGATCAGCCAGGATTCGCTGGTTAGCTTCCGCGGCGCTCCGTCTGTTCCGGAAATCGAATACGGTCATCGGCTGAGGTTTCAGTTTGCCTTACCGAGCTACGATCTTTCAACCCAAAACCAATTCCAGTACTTTCTCGAAGGCTTCCACGAACAATGGTCGGGCTGGTCGGGCGAGTCGTTTGTGGATTTTACCAACTTGCCGGAAGGAAATTACGTGTTCCGCGTGCGCGGCAGGAATGTATATGGGGAGGCGGGAAGCGAAGACCGGCTGACGTTTACCGTGCTTCCGCCCTGGTACCGGACCTGGTGGGCATTTACCTTGTATGCGCTGCTTCTGGGCGGGATGGCAGTCGTGCTGGTGCGCATGCGGGAGCGAAAGCTGCAAATGGAAAAGCTCGCATTGGAAAACACCGTGCGTGAACGGACGGAAAAAATTATGCTGCAAACGGAAGAACTGAAAGAGATGGACCGGGTTAAATCCCGGTTTTTTGCCAACATCTCCCACGAATTCCGCACGCCGCTGACGCTCATCCTGGCGCCCCTGGAAGAAGAACTGGGCAAAAGGCCGCCGGAGGAGCAGGGCAAGCTGCTGGTAATGAAGCGATATGCCAACAGACTCCTCGAACTGGTGAACCAGCTGCTGAACCTCTCGAAACTGGAAGCCGGTAAAATGGATTTGCAGGTACAGGCGGTAGACCTGCACCAGTTCCTGCGCGTCCTTTCCTCGTCTTTCGATTCGCTTGCACAGCACCAGGCAATTACCTTTGGGAAAACGGTCGCAGTGCCCGAGGGACTTTTCTGGTTCGATCCGGACAAGCTGGAAAAGGTGATCGTGAACCTGCTTTCCAATGCATTCAAATTTACCCCGGCAGGCGGCACGGTGAGCTTCGCCACGGAAATGGAAGCGAAGGCTGGCGGTGCAATGCTTCATATCACGGTTTCGGATACCGGGCGCGGCATAGCGCCCGACGAGCAGAAGCGGGTATTCGAGTCGTTTTACCAGGCCCGGCAGACGGTGGAGAACCAGGATGGCGGCACCGGCCTTGGGTTAGCGTTCGCGAAAGAGCTGGTGAAGCTGCACAAAGGCGTTATTTCGCTCCAAAGCGAAGTAGGCAAAGGTTCGGTATTCTCTGTGCGGATACCTGTGAGCAGGGTGGCCTTTGATGCCGATCAGGTAGTCGCGCCCGGAGCTGGCGGGTACATGTTGCCCTCCGTGCAGCCTATAATGCCCTCGCCGGACCAGGTGGTTGGAAACCAGCAGGACGCGCATGAGCCGGGAAGCCCCGGCGCAGTGAACCGGGAAACGGTGCTGATCGTCGAGGATAATCCCGAACTGCGGGAATACATGGCATCGCTGCTCGAAAACGACTACATCATCTACAAGGCGCCCGACGGTGCCGAAGCGCTGGCATGCGCAAGAAAAGTACTGCCGAGCCTGATCATCAGCGACCTGATGATGCCCGGAATGGATGGTATGGAATTAACCACCCGCATTAAATCAGACGAACGGACGAGCCACATTCCGGTGATCCTGCTCACAGCCAAAAGCGGTCGGGAATCCCGGATCGACGGGTTGAAAACGGGTGCGGACGATTATCTCACCAAACCATTTTCCGTGGAAGAGCTCAGGGTGCGGGTAGCCAACCTGATCGAGCTGAGGAAGAAACTCGCCGGGCGCTACCGTGAGCGTATCCGCGTGCATGTGACGTCGGCCGGGGAAATGTCGCTGGACGATAAGTTTTTAATGAAAGCAAAGGAAATCGTCGAGGCGAACATGGAGGACGTGCTCTTTTCGGTGGAAAAACTGGCGGAGGAAATGAGCCTGAGCCGCACCCAGCTGCTGCGGAAACTGAAAGCACTCACCGGCCTCGCCCCGAATGATTTCATCCGCGACCTGCGCCTGCAAAAGGCGGCGGAAATGATCCGCCAAAAAGCGGATACGATCACCCAGATCGGTTATGCGGTAGGTTTTAACGACCAATCCTATTTCAGCAAAAGTTTTAAAAAAGAATTCGGGGAAACCCCCACAGAATACTCCGCAAGGGTTTCCCAGAAAGATGCGTAATTAAAGTATGGGCCGCACAAACCGGTATACTGCCGTGTACGGTACATCGGCTGTGGCGGCCGGATCTGCCGGTTGGGTGGCCGGGGCCTTGCCGCCCGTGGTCGCGATCCTGAAAATAAATGTTACACCCTGGAATGTGCCGGTCGGTTCCTGTCCGGTCTTGTTGCCCAGCAACAGCCAGTCGATGCTATCGGGGTTTTTCGAAAACGTCCTGGCGGGACTGAATGCCTGTCCGGCGATCAGGTGCCCGGGAGCCGTCAGTTTCCAGGTGGGGCCGGCATAGTGGCTACCTATTTTAGCATTGGACGCATCGTAGAGATCGGCTTCGGGTCCTGCGAACACCCATTGGTACTGGACCGGCCCCGGCCCGTCTTTCACCTGCGCTCTGTACTTCTGCACGCCTACGGCATAGTAAGTGGCGGCACGTTCATAGCCCCCGGCATTGGGAGGCAGCGCAAACGTGCCGGGCATCGTCAGGTTTTCACTCAGCGCAATGTAGTCGGCCGGTTTTAGGATGGGTTTCGGTGTTTCGTAGTCGGAGCAGGCGCTGAGGAGGCCTGTCAGGATAAGCAATGCAAGAATCTGCCCGCCGCGGCGGAAAATGTTACCGTTTTTCATAGCTGTTTGTAATGGAAATGAGTGGATAAGAGCGGTTTGATTTAACCGTCGGCAAAACTAAATGGCCCTGCCGGGCCGGGATTGTATTCCGGATGCAGATGCAGGTACTTATGTGCGGAGGCATTCACGGGGTGCTGCGGTGACGCATAATTACCTGGATATGCTTCACCATTACAAGTGCAGCCCTTCGCCGCAGTGCAATTTTGCAGCCTCAACCAATTCAAAAACAGCCATGAAAATTGTTAACTTAATCACCTTGCTTCTCGCCTTGCTGCTCTCTGTAATGCATTATAAAGTAGTGGCTTAGCGAAAAATTAAATCAGTATCTATTAACTCTAAATGAAAAATAAAATGAATGCAAACAAAGCACTTTGGGAAAAAGGGGACTTCACCCGTCTGGCAGCCACTATGCGCGAAAGCGGTACTGCGCTGGTAGCAAAATTGGGAATTCAGGAAGGCATGGATGTGCTGGACCTTGGCTGCGGCGATGGCACCACGGCTATCCCTGCCGCACGGCTCGGCGCGAACGTGCAGGGTGTCGATATCGCGAGAAACCTCGTGGAGGCCGGTAACGCCAGGGTAAAGGCGGAGGGCCTGACCAACATCACGTTCCGCGAAGGCGACGCGATCGATCTGAACGATATTGCCGACGAATCATTCGACCTCGTGGTCAGTATTTTCGGGGCAATGTTTGCGCCGAAACCTTTCGATGTCGCCAAGGAAATGTTTCGTGTGACGCGGCCCGGCGGCAGGATCGTAATGGGCAACTGGATCCCCGGCGACCCGACGCTCGTAGCGCAGATCCTGAGAGTGAGTTCCGCCTACACGCCCGCCCCGCCGGAAGGTTTTATCAGCCCCATGCTCTGGGGCGTGGAAAGCAATGTGACCGAACGCTTCGTGGCCGCAGGCGCATTGGAAGAGAATATTTCGTTCGAAAGGGAAACATTCACTTTCCGGGCGCCATTTACACCGGCTACGTTTCTGGATACATTCAGAAACTACTACGGCCCTACCATGAATGCGTTTGAAGCGGCCGAAAAAAATGGAAAGCAAGCCGATCTGCAGCGTGAATTGGAAGCGCTGTTCGAAAGTCAGAATCAAAGTACGGACAAAAACGCAACGTCGATTCCGGCTACATTCCTGAAAGTGACGGTCCGCCGATAGCGATAGTTTGAGCAAAAGGTCTGTACGCATATTGCATCGGCAATGTGCCGTACAGACTTTTTATTTTGCTGCCTGGGCGGTTCCTGGCTCATAAAACAGCGTTACAGCGCCGCAGCCAAATGTTTTGGTTTTGGTGAGTTTTAAAATCCGGTAATCGTGAAAATCTTCAAAAAACGGCATGCCTTCTCCGGCGACCACGGGATGGACCGTCAGTTGCAGCTCGTCGAGCAGGCCCATTTTCATTAATGCGATGATCAGGCTCCGGCTGCCGACCAGTATCGTGCCGGGCTGCTCTTTGAGCGCCAGGGCTTCCTCCCGGAGTTCCCGCGTGGCCAACCTTGCGCTATCCCAATCCACGGAAGTGAGCGTCCGGGAAAATACGATTTTGGGAATTCTGTCGATGGACACGGCAAAATCGTCCATTGCCTTGTTGCCGGTGGGGCTGTCGAGCACGGTTTTCCAAAACTCCATCAGTTCAAACGTAATTCTGCCGAACAGCATTCCGTCGGCGCGGTCCAGCATCGCGGCATAATGGTCGTGTATTTCCTCGTCGGCAATTCCTTTGGTGTGGTCGCAAACGCCGTCGAGTGTCATATTGAATGCTCCGATAATTTTTCCCATTTTATTCAGGTCTGGTGAATACATTGATCCGGGACCAAATTACTTCAATGCCGGCTGCGGCGCGAAGTGATTCGGGACAAACAAACGGGGGATTTGTGACAATTTTCGAAAAGCGGTAACATCCGCCGCCGGGTGTTTTGAGAAATTACTAGCTTTGGGATATTCTTATCCGATCCGGTTACTCAACTTGCTATGTTTTTGAAATGGGTTAAAGCATTGCTTATCGTCTCCCTGGCGGCAGCAACGACAGGTCTCATGGTGCGCTTCATGAATATCACCTCGGCGTCATTCAGTATGGCATTCAACTTTCTGCTCATGTTCTGGGTTGCCGTGTTTGAATCACAGGTCAAGCCCGCCCTCGATTCCCCCTATTTTGATACCTATCCTTTTGAAAAGCAAGGGAAAATCTACCGGATGCTGGGTGTGGAATGGTACAGGGCGATTCTGGTGAAAAGCGGGTGGGAGAAGCTCAGGCAGCAGACGATGCCGATTTCCAAAAGTCATCAGGCGTTCCTGGCCTACGAGCGCGGAAGCCGTGTAGCCGAGGCAGGGCATTTGGTGGTCGGCATTATTGTGCTGATGGTCACGGGCTATGTGGCCTTCACGTATTCATTCCGGGCCATCGGCTGGCTGGTGCTTTTCAACCTTTTCCTGAACGTTTACCCCGTCCTGTTACAGCGGTACACCCGCCCGAGGCTGCGGCGTATGATAGCCAAATTCAGGGCGGCGGAGGGTAGCCTCACCTTCCGGTAACGACCGGTTGAACGGAATTCCTGCGACCGCCAGCGAACAAAGATTTGCCAAACAAATTCCATCTTTTTTGCAAATTGGATAGCTTTGGCGAAACGATAGCCCGCCCAAGTTTTGGAACGCATTAAACCGGATAATGAACAGGATCTGCTTCAAAGGGTTGCCCTCGGTGACGAGAGGGCATTCCGTACATTGTTCCAGGCCTACCACGGTAAGCTCGGCGCGTACGTACTGAAACTGACCCGGTCCCGCGAGCTGACGGAGGAAATCGTTCAGGAAACGTTTATCAAAGTGTGGGCCAAGCGGGGCACGCTGCCCGAAGTGACCGACTTTGGTGCTTACCTTTTTATCATTGCCAGGAACCACGGGTATAATGTGCTGCGCGACCTGGCGCGAAACGCGTCGCTGCATACCTCGCTCGATGCGGAGCAAATCAGCGACCATCACGAAAACCCTTTCGAAGTTTCCGACCCGGAACGTTACTTTACCCTGCTCGAACAGGCCGTGGCGCTACTGCCGCCCCAGCAGCAGCGGGCTTACCTGCTGAGCCGGCAGGAAGGCCTTCGGCATGAGCAGATTGCCGAGCAAATGCAGCTGTCCAGGGAAACGGTCAAAAGGCATATCAGCCTCTCCATCAGCTCGATATCTCGCTACGTGCGGGAGAATGCCGGGCGGGTCAGCATTACGCTGGTATTTTTTTTCACAAAAACATAAATTTTTTCCGAGCGTCATTGACCCTTCCGGAACACCTTCGTGTCTTTAGGGCAAAAGCAACCTTTTGCACCTGACATTCCATGCCCGACGCCAGAATCCAGTATTTGTTTTACCGCTATTTCGACCAGACCGCCACCGGGGAGGAGTTGGCTGAGCTCTCGTCATTCCTTCGTGAAGCGGAAAACGAGGCGGCCGTCAAAAGCCTGATGGACGAGGCCTGGGCGACTTTCGCTGCGGAACGGAATGTGTTCACCCACGCCGAAAGCGAGCGGATATTCGAGAACGTACTGGCTCATGGCAGAGAAAGCAGTGCGCCCGGGGACACGGCTCGCCGTTTCTGGCTGGGAGCGGATTGGTGGAAGGCCGCAGCGGGTATCGTGGTGGCGCTGGGGCTGGGCATGTACTATTTCCTTTATTCCGGAAAAAATCCGGAGAAACACATTCAGGCTGCGCAGCAATCCGGATCTGTACGCCCCGGCGGCGACCGGGCGACGCTTACGCTGGCGGATGGTTCCATTGTAACGCTCGACAGTGTCCGTAACGGACAGATTGCCAGTGAAAATGCCGGTAAGGTGACCAAGGCCGAAAACGGTCTCATCGTTTACGAAGCCGGCCAGGCCCAGGCAAAAATTTCCTACAACACGATAGCCACACCGCGGGGCGGGCAATACCGCCTCGAACTCTCGGATGGCACCCGCGTATGGCTTAATGCGGCTTCTTCGCTGAGGTACCCAGTCAGGTTCGACGGTGAAAACCGGGAAGTGGAGCTGACGGGCGAGGCTTATTTCGAAGTGGCCAAAAATGCGGCCAGACCATTTCGGGTAAAGGCAAACGGCGCTGAGGTGGTCGTGCTGGGCACGCATTTCAATGTCAATGCATACGCCGACGAACCTGCAACGCGTACCACCCTGCTCGAAGGGTCGGTGAAGGTGACGGCCGGTGCGCGGAGTGACCTGCTCAGGCCCGGGCAGCAGGCGGACGTGAAGGCTGGCGGCATTGCGGTTTCGGCTGCCGACACCGATAAGGCCGTGGCCTGGAAAGAAGGTTATTTCCAGTTCAGCGGAAGCTCTCTGCAGGAGGTGATGCGGCAACTGATGCGCTGGTACGATATCGACGTCCGCTATGAAGGGGTGATCCGACCGAGGCGGTTCGGCGGGGAAATATCCCGTGACTCCAACCTTGACGACGTGCTGAAAATTCTCGAAATCAGTGGCGTACATTTCAAATTAACCGATAAACAATTGCTCGTAATGCCCTGAACGGCAATCCACTGACTATTTCTGAACCCTAAGCCCGCACGCCGTGAAGGAACAAAATCCGACACCGTGCCCAAGAAATCCTTGTGCCTGAATTTTCCTTTTAACCCCAATTACCCAATTAAATTGAAGTAAACTATGAACAGACTTGTACCCCTTCGAAAGCGGCTCGCGCATTTACCCATGCACCCCAAACCAGGTAAAGCGCGGAATATTATCCGGCTGGCTTTCCTGTTGTTTGTGTCGGTGAACCTGTGCGTGGCGGCCGCCGGCTATTCCCAGAAAATATCGGTTTCGGAAAAAAATGCTTCGCTGGAAAGGATATTCAAAATCCTGCGCAGGCAATCGGGCTATACTTTCTTTTTCGATGAAGCCCTGCTGAAAACGGCCAGGCCGGTTGATATCAATGTAAAGGATGTCAGTTTTGAAGAGGCGCTGGAAAAATGCTTCGCCGACCAGAACCTCACATACAGCGTGGTGGGTAAGACCGTCGTGGTGAAAGCGCGCGAGACGCCCCGGACGGCACCTGTTCAGGCACTCCCGAAGGCGGGCAAAGCGACCGTGAAGGATGTAAACGGGGTCATTACGGATGAAAGCGGCACGCCGCTGCCCGGCGTGAACGTGCTCGAAAAAGGTACCGCCAACGGCACCTCGTCGGACGGTGAGGGGAAATTCCGGCTGTCGGTAGCGGACGCCAATGCCGTATTGATCCTTTCTTCCATTGGCTTCCAGTCGCAGGAAATCGTGGTCGGTAACCAGACAACCTTTGCCATTTCATTAAAAACCGACTCTAAAGTGCTCAACGAGGTGGTCGTGACCGCGCTCGGGATCAAGCGTGAGGAGAAATCGCTGGGTTATGCGGTGCAGAAAGTCGGCGGCAGGGAGTTGCAGACCGTGAAGGGTGTCGATATCGGTACCTCGCTTTCGGGACGCGTTGCCGGGATGACCATCCTCAACTCCACCGAGTTTAATGCGACGCCCACCATTCAGCTGCGCGGAGAATCGAACGTGCTCCTGGTGATCGATGGCGTGCCTTACGGAAATATGACGCTCCGCGACATTCCCACGGATGATATCGAAACCATGGACATTCTCAAAGGAGCCACAGCTTCGGCCCTCTACGGCTCCCGCGGAGGCAGCGGCGCGATTATCATCACCACTAAAAAAGGCAAGAAAAAAGGGCTCAGCGTCGATATCAACAGCAATACCATGACCATGATGGGCTATGTGGCGCTTCCTAAGGTGCAGACGTCCTACGGGCACGGTATCAATGGCGAGATCGCCGACGACTATGTATGGGGCCCCAAGCTCGATATCGGTACGACCGCCGAACAATGGAACCCGGTGACGAAGCAATACGAGCAAATGCCGCTGGTATCGAGCGGTAAAAACAACCTCAAAAACTTCATCCGCCCGGGACTGGTGTCCAACAACAACATTAATGTAACCCAGACCGGCGAGAACGGGTTTTTCCGGGTGGGCGTGAACCATATTTACAACAAAGGACAATTCCCGAACACGACGCTGAATATGACCAGTTTCACAACGGGCGGCGAGCTGCGTGTAGGGGATAAGTTTAGTATTGAAACCCACACAGGCTACACCCGCAAGTCCGCGCCGCAGATATGGGGGACAGGCTATGGCAACCAGGGCTATCTGTACCAGCTCCTCATGTGGACCGGTGCCGACTACGATATCCGCCAGTATAAAGACTACTGGGTAACACCCAACGAAAGCCAGAACTGGCTGTACGACAGCTGGTACGATAATCCGTACCTGATCGCTTACGAAAAGCTGAACGGGATCGACCAGAACAAGCTCAATGCCAGCTTTGCCGCTACTTACAGTTTCAGCAAAGACCTCAGATTGCTGTTCAGGACGGGCTACGATTTTTACAGCAATGTAGAGACTATGCGCAACCCGATCGGTATCAATTCCAACCGCAGCGGGTTTTATGTGGGCACGACCAATGTGCCGTTCAACTCGCTGGGTACCTACGGGATCAATAAAGACTGGGGATTGAGCACCAACAATGACCTGATCCTGACCTACGGCAAGAAACTGAAGAATTTCAGCGTGGATGCGCTTGCGGGCGGGACGGTTTACTACTACCAGGACCGCAGCCTCGACGCCGCAACGCAAAACGGCATCAGCGTGCCCGGCTGGTATTCGCTGAAAGCGTCCCTGGGCAACATCATTGCCTCGGAAGGGATCAGCCGCCGGCAGATCAACAGTGCTTACGGCAAGCTCTCGCTCGCATGGCGTGATGCGGTTTTCCTTGACCTCACCGGGCGTAACGATTGGAGCTCCACACAGCCCGCCGCGACGCGTTCGTACTTCTATCCGTCCATTTCGTCGAGCGTGCTGCTTTCGGAATTCCTGCCGATGCCGTCGCAGATCGATATGCTGAAAATCCGTGGTTCCTGGACCATCGACAAATCGCCGCTCGGGGTGTTTGCTACCAACCGTACCTACACGGTAAATCCGGCTGTGTGGGGTAACCTGAATTCGTCGACCTACCCGTCGTCGTTGCTGGGCAACAACCTGCTGCCCAACTCGCAGCGCACATGGGAAATAGGAGCGGGCGTGTTTGCATTCGGGAAGCGTGCGCACCTGGATGTGGCGTATTTCAACAGGTATTATTACAATCAGCAGAAAGCCCAGAGTATTTCAAGCGCGTCGGGATTCGCATCTACCCTCGTGAATACGAAAGAAACCAGGGCGCGCAGAGGACTTGAAATCACGCTCGACGGGTCAGTCGTGAAACGCAGGAACCTGGAATGGCACGCGACGATCAACTACTCGCTTTCGCATATGTATTATGTGGATATCGATCCGGTGTATTCGTCGGACGATCCGTGGACCAAGAAAGGCGAGCGCGTGGATGTTTACAAAAAATACCTCTGGCTCCGCGACCCGCAGGGCAATCTGATCCACAACAACGGTTATCCCGTGGAAGGCGATTACCTGGGTAAAATGGGATATGGCGATTACAATTTCGCACTCGGCTTCATCAATACCCTGGACGTAGGCAATTTCTCGTTCGGTATGACCATCGACGGCCGTTTCGGCGGGTTGATGTATAACCAGATTTACAATAAAATGTTCGATACCGGCTCGAACCCGGATACCGACAATCAGTACCGGTACGACCAAGTGGTGAACGGGAAGACGAATTATGTGGGCCAGGGTGTGAAAGTCGTCGGCGGAAGCGTGCAGTTTGACAAATACGGCAACATCACCAGCGATAGCCGCGAGTATGCACCGAACGACGTGCAGGTAGGTTACCAGGATTACGTACAGTCCGTGGCAGGTGACGACGAGGCGGGTGTTCAGAAACAGGGATTTGTAAAGGTGAGAGAACTCTCGGCCGCCTATAAAATTCCGTCGAAGTTTCTGGGTAAAACACTCCGGTCGGCCAGTGTGGCGCTTACCGCCCAGAATGTACTGCTGTTTACCAAGTTCAAATTCTCCGACCCGGACGTATTCACCGAGAACCTGAATGCGCCTTCTCAGCGAATGGTGGGTGTTAACGTAAAACTGGGATTCTAATCAACCAAGAAAGACATCATGAAAAGTACGATTATCAAAATAATGCTTCCTGCATTGATGCTGACCGGCATCGGCTGCACTGATTTCGATGAGATTAACACCAACCCGAATGCGACGACGAAGGTGACTTCGGCCATGCAGGCGAGCAACCTCATTCTGGGCATTACCCGAGGGCCTATTGCTACCCAGAAGAGCTTTATGCAGCCGTTCATTCTCGGCAAGTACATTACCTGGCAGGAAGGGCAGGAGTCATTTCAGTACAACCGCATTCAGCGCGGAAGTTTCAGCCGGCTCGAACTTTTGAAAAACATCACGCCGATGATCAACCAGGCCGAGACGCCTGAGCTGAAAAACGCGTACACCGCCCTCGGACATTTTATCAGCGCCTGGCAGTTTTTCCTTACTACCCTGCAAATGGGCGACATCCCGTACAGCGAGGCGATCAAAGGCGAGTCGGAAGGCATTATCAAGCCGAAGTACGACACCCAAAAGCAGGTTTTTGCAGGCATTCTTGCCGAACTCGACCAGGCTAACGACCTTTTCGCCAAAGGTGCGGATTTCGGCGGTGACCCGATCTACAACGGCAGTGTTGACAAATGGCAGCGGCTCTCGAACAGCTTCCAGCTGTATGTGCTGATTACGCTTTCAGCGAAGACGGCCGACACCGACCTGAAAGTCATCGAGAAATTCAAAACCGTAGCCGCCCGTCCCCTGATGCGCAGTTACAGCGACAATTTCGCACTCGCTTACCTTGATAAGGACGGCCAGAAATATCCCTGGGTGAATATCAATAGCTCCAACCCCTCGGTGATTTATCCGATGCTCACCAGCACGCTGCTCGATCCCATGAAGGCTATGAAAGACCGTCGGTTGTTTTATTTTGGTAAACCGTCGGCGGTAAAGATTGCAGCAGGCACGGCCGTTTCGGATTGGAATGCCTATCCCGGAGCCGAGCCGTCCGCGCCATTTCCCAGCCTGCAAACCATGCGTGCGACAAAGGACTTCACAGACCTGAACGACCGCTACGCCGATCTGTTCAATGCGGAACCGGTTGGCTTGTTCAACTACTGGGACTTGCAGTTTACGCTGGCAGAGGCCGCAGTGCGCGGCTGGATCCCGGAACCGGCAGCGACTTACTACAATGCCGGCATTACCCAATCCATGAAGTTCGTCGCGAACTACACGCCCGACAATGCGAAATACCATCACAATATGAAGATCACCGATGCGTACATTACCGAATACCTGGCCGGCGTGGCCCTCACAGGCACGGCGGAGTCGAAAATCGAGCAGATCATCGGCCAGAAGTACATCGCCGACTTCCTTCACTGCGTCAATTTTACGGCCTGGTTCGACAACCGCCGCACTGGGTACCCAAAGTTTATCCTGAACACCAGCACGAACCTGAACAACCCGAACACGGCATTCCCGCTTCGCTGGCTCTACCCCACCAACGAGATCAGCTACAACGGCGAAAATATGTCTGCCGCCGTAGCCAGCCAGTTTGGCGGAAACGATAATACGTTGGGGGTGATGTGGTTGTTGAAGTAGGGGAGTACTGTATAACAAGAGTGAGGGCTGCCTGACCGGTGGCCCTCATTTTGTTTTGAACATATTTGTCGAAAAAAAGATATTGTTCGTCGAAATAGTTGCTATAAATATTTTTTTTGTATTGAAGTATTTGGATTTAAAGCGTAGTTTAACGGAGCAGTTTATTTACACTTTACCGCCCCATATTTTATGCAAAACCTTTCCTTCCTATCAAACGCCGTTTTTGCTCCTGCTTCACACGCTAACCGATCTTGTCCGTGAATTCTCCCGGGCCCGGACATCGTTACGACCCTGTCTTCCGAATTGATAATCAGCTTTTTTGCAAATAACCGATTTGCCGAACAGCCTTATTTACTGTACTAACGCGGTGCCGGTTGCATGGTAGCTGCGCGTGGATTTTTGTCCGTCCCATTAAAATTTGTTTCATGGAACAAAACAGGAAAGTTATGCCAGCTCTTACCTTGCTGGTGGTGCAAAAGCATCTTCGGCTTTGTCTTTTCTTTATTTCGATATTATCTCCATATTATTCGACAGCGCAGATCAGCGGAAGGATTTTGGATGCTACCCGGTCCAATGCTGCCCAGGCGGGGCTGAACCGAGGGCATGCTGTGCGGATTACGGCATTCGGACTGTCCGATGCGGGCAAGTACGAGGTCGTCGCACGCACATGGAGCGATGCGTCAGGCGGCTATTCGCTCAATGTCCCCGAGGGAAAACCGGTGAGAATGGTCTTTGAGGATGAATCAAATACATTGCAAAGCAGTGCCTTAACGCCCGCCGTCCGGTTTGTGAAGAGCCCCGCCACGGAAGTGAACTGGGCCGTGTACCAGTCGGAACATTATATTTCGCCCAAATCCTACCTGGCATCTCCCGTCTACATCAACGGAAGCGGAAATGACAGCCTCTCCGCTTTGACCGCCCTGGCATTGGAAGACACTTCCGTGATCAGCCTGGCTACTTCCCGGGAGGTAGGGGCATTGTGGGGCGTGGCATTCAACAGGGTCACGGGCCATTTGTATTCGGCTGCATTGGCCAAGCGGCACGTCGGTTATGGGCCGCTGGGAACAGGCGGGATTTACCGCACCGACTGGCGCACGCGCCGTACCACCAACTGGCTGGACCTGAAAAAGCTGGGTATCCCAACCGGCGACGATCACCATGAAGGGTTAAAGCGTGCAGTTGACAGCAGTAATGTCGACGGCCGGTTCATGGCCGATGTGGGCAGGCTGAGCCTTGGGGGGATCGACGTTTCCGCCGATGGCCAGTTTCTGTATGTGATGAATTTGTCGGACCAGACATTGTATGGTATCAAACTTCCCGCCGACACCGCCGCAAGGCCGACTGCCGCGGATGTTACCCGATACAAAATCCCTTTGTCGGCAAGCAAGGCGGGCGCTGTCCGACCCTTTGCGGTGAAAGCGTACCGCGGCTACGTATATATAGGAGCGGTATATGATGCCTTCCAGTCGCAATCGGTAGCCGATCTGAAAGCGGTGGTATATGCGCTGAATCCTTCCACGAAGCAATTCCGGGAAGTTTTCACCACTTCGCTGGACTATCCCCGCGGCACTGCCGTAGAAGGTACCGATCAGAAAACCTGGAACCCCTGGACGGACGATTTCAGCAAGGCCCTGCAGAGTGCGCTGCCCTCTACCGCCTCGCGGCCGCAGCCGGTTTTAGCTTCCATTGCGTTTGATCAGCATGGGGTAATGATATTGGGCTTTATGGACCGCTTCGGGCATCAGTCCGGCACGGGGCAGCCGGATCCCGGCGGCCAGGCCAGCTATGCCGCTGTCGCAGCGGGTGATATCCTGCGCGTATTTCCCCGACGGCCGGGAAGCAAAGACGTGAAGTTCAGCCTGGAAGGCAATGCGGTTGCCGGGGAGTTCGCAAGTGAGGGAAAGGGCAATACGCAGGGGCCGCAAGGCGGTGAATTTTTCTTTCAGGACGATTTTATGTTCCGCGACGAGCTCCGCCATGCGCGGGTTGTGCACGAGGAGACCGGGGCGGGAGGGGTGCTGGCCCTGCCGGCAACCGGCGAGGTGCTGATGACGGCCCATGAGCCGACCCAGGAGTTCAATTCGGGCGGTATCAAGTCGTTTTTCAATGCGGATGGCCGTACGAGCCGCGGCTGGTTGCTTTACAGGAATGCCCAGCAGGGTACATTCGGCAAAGCCAACGGGGTAGGCGGCCTGGCGCTGATCACCGGCCAGCCTCCGATAGCGGCCGGCAACCGGGTATGGTCCGATACCAACGGCGATGGCATCCAGGACCCCGAAGAGCCCGCACTTGCCGGTGTACCGGTGGATTTGTATGAGAAAGGGGCAAAAGTCGCCACCACCCGCACGGATGCGAACGGGACATACCTTTTCAGTGAAGAAAACCTGACCGGGGGACTCAAACCGGCAACAGCCTACGAGATCCGTATCGGCCTGGATGACGGAAAACTCCGGCCGACGATCGCCGGACGCTCCACAGACAAAGAAATAGACAACGACGCGACCAAAGTAGGAAACGACGCGGTGATCGCGTTCCAAACCGGGGCGGCGGGCGTCCATATGCATGACCTCGACTTTGGTTTTCTGCCTGAAAACGTGCAAGCCGGCGACAGGGTGACGTCCGGGGATGGAAAACTGGTCGTGTATCCTAATCCGGTGGCGGAAAAGGCAACCATTGAATTAACCTCAGACAACCAGGCCGGGATGTTGAAACTGATAGATATGCAGGGAAGGGTCATGCATGAGCAGGCCTTGAAAAAGGCAGGCCGGATGTACAAGGCGGTTGTCGATGCAAAGCATTTACAGCCAGGCAGCTATGTGCTCAGTGTGGAAGAAAACGGGGCCTGCTGCAAGGTGGTTCATATTGTAAAACAATGATCCTCCGGAGGCCAATCAATTCAGGATTTTCCATCCGATAAAATGTCCCACCCGCAGCCATCCGGCGCAGCGGGCGACGTAACCTTTAATATTAACTGATTATCTGATTATGGCTAGGTTAATGTCGATCATGGTTTTATGTCTGATCATAACCATTGATTATTGTTGTGCTCAAACGTTCAATACACCTGAGATATCAAGTATAAAACAGGAGGTTTTCAAACCGGTTTCTTACTACACCGGGCAGGCCAACATCTCTATTCCGCTTACCCAGGTTCAAACGAACGAGATCACCATTCCGGTCACATTGAATTATGTAGGCGGGGCAGGATTGAAACCCATTAACCCTTACAGCAGCGTAGGTGTTGGGTGGAGGGTTTCCGCCGGAGGTGCGATAACCCGGTCGAAAAACGGCGTGTGCGACGAGGTATTGAAGCCCAATGCGCCTTTGAACGGCTTTTTTAGCCTGGCACCCAATACAGTAACCCCCAGCTATGTCAAGAATAATGTAAATACCTATGTGGGTACGAGCGCAAACGGGGATAAATACTTCATTCCCAATACCGAGTACTCCCCCGATGTATTCACATTCAGCTTCCTGGGCTATTCGGGGTACTTCATCATGGGTTATGACGGCCAGTTTAAAATCCAGTCACAGGATATCGTGTCGGTAGAAAAAATAAATGTGGCCAGTCCCGTGGTCTGGCCCGGCCAGGGAAATACGATATCATTCAAGTTGACGGCCAATGACGGCACGGAGTTTACGTTTGGCGGCTCCGTGGGATCCATGGAGCTTTCGGGAGGAACCGGCTCTACGCCCTACCAGGCCGACGCATGGTACATCACCGAAATCAAATCCGTAAACGGCCGGACCGTCACGTTCAACTACCAGGCCAATTCCAGCACATTTGTTCGCTTCATCCCGTCGTCGGAATCCAATAATGCAATTGTCACGAATTCCCCGGTGGTACTCGACAATATCGCTTTCAATGGCGGAACGGTTTTGTTTACCTCGTCCGTGGTTTCGCAGTCTATCGTGGATTCTCCGAGCAATTCAAGGATGATCAGCAAGATCGAGTTGAAGGATCCGAACAGCAATGTCGTGAGCACTTCGACTTTCACTTATTCCGAGAATAACGCTACGCGGTATTATTTCCTGGATGCGGTGGTCGTAGACGGGCGGTCGTATACGTTCGGATATTACAGCCGCAGCGGTCTTCCTTCCATAGGTACTTACCTGGGCTCCGACTACTGGGGCTTCTATAACGGGAGCTTCGAGGTTACCACGTACCGAACCGGCAATGTATCGTCCTACTGGGACAACTTTTTGAATGCCACCATTACCTACGCGCAGCGCATGCCCTCGCTCGATCACACGAAGCGCGGAGTGCTGACCTCGATTACTTATCCCACAGGCGGTGTGGAGAGTTACGAATACGAGTTGAATACCTATTCCTATAAAGGCGTCCAGCGCCCGACCGGTCGCCAGTTTGAAGCGGTGAACGAACCCAGAACGGCCGGCGGGTTGAGAGTGTCCAAAGTTACTTTGGGTGATGTGGTCAAAAAGTACCGTTATGTCAGTTCTTTCAATCCCAATAACCCCGACTATGTACCCGGGAGCATGAGCCCGATCGAGTTTCTGAGCAGCGGCATCCTCTATAAGATTCCCGGAATCCCGTATTTTGGAAGGAGTGTGGTAAACGGACTTTCCATTGAAGGCGAGCCGGCCGTTGTGTACGGCAAGGTGATCGAGTTCCTGTCCGACAAGAGCTATACCGAATACACCATGCGGTCACCGATGTATTATCCCGACCGGGACGATACGTGGAATTCCGCCACCTATTCCGTCGGATTCTCCAATAGCAACATTACCGGGTATTTTGAAACCATCGGATTCGTCGGAAACCTGGGAAAAGGATCTTCCACTTCGCTTGAACGCGGCCAGGTCGAGAGCATGAAGGTTTATGATGCTGCCAATGTTCTGAAGAAAGAAGTAAACTACACCTACGCCACAGACCCGAACCGGTTCAGCCAGAATGTGCCTGTCCTGAATATCGCCACCACGGCCGATCAGGGGCTGGCGCAGCTCGGCTTCGAAATAGGGCTGGCCTACATTAATAATCCGCTGATTTTCTCCGTGCTCAACAGTTACGAAGTATATACCTACCCCGTGTACCTCGAACAGGAAGTCGAGAAGTCCTATGAGTCGGGCAATACATTGGTGAAGACCACGCAGTATCAGTACAATTCCCAGAAGCTGCGGTCGGAGGTTAGTTTTACGAATAGTATGCTGGAAACCATCAAGACCAAAATAAAATACCCGGCCGATATTAATACGGGAGTCTATGCTTCAATGGTAGCCAAAAAGATGCTGAATTTCCCGATCGAACAGGTGCAGCTTAAAAACACTTCGGTCACCGCCAGTTCGCTCAATACCTATAAATCCAATGCAAACGGGTCCATTACCTATTATGTACCTGATAAGAAATTCCGGTTCGATGTCACCACGCCCCTGGCCGAATCATCGTTCACCTATTTTAACGGGACCACCAAAGACAGCCGCTACAATACAACGGCGGAGATCAGCTACGACAGTTACAGTCCCACCGGGAATGTAAGGCAGGCGCTCGGCCGTGACGGTATCACCACATCCTACCTGTGGGACGCATCGGGCGTGTACCCCATGGCGCAGGTGAAAGGGGCCGCCTACGCGACTATCAGTTCCCAGGATGGCAAAGCGGCTTCCTATTCGAGCAGTACCCTTTCTTCGGCAATCTATGGGCTCGCCGCTTCGGCGCTTGTCACGACTTACTCGTACAAGCCGCTCCTGGGCATTGAGTCTGTCACCGATCCCAGCGGCAAGGTCACCTGGTATAACTACGACAGTTTCGGCCGCCTCTCCGACATACGGGAAAACAGCAACGCCGGTAACCTGGTCAAGAGCTTCCATTACAATTATGCGAACCAGGGCGGGTGGAGTAGCGGCATTGCCGACGATCCGGCCGTAAGTGCGCCATCCAGCCCCGGCTTGATCTCCGTTACAGGTTGCAACTTCAACATTTCCCTTGTGGCAAGCTCCACCACTCCCAATACAGGGCAACAGGTAACGCTCACTTCCAGCTGTGCCGGAGGTGATTGCAACGGTCTTAGTTACAGTTGGGCGGGCCAGGGCAGCAACGGCACCGCCGCCGCCACGACATTTGCCGCACCCGGCAGTGCGGGCAGCTATAACTACGTGGTTACGGTCGCCCGGAACGGATGTACCTCCAAAACGGCCACCGTCACGCTGAATGTACAGGCCACCGGTACTTCCACTTGTTACACTTTTGCGGTGGCGAGTAATAACAAGCTCCTGTCCAATCACAATGGCGTGCCCAAAGTGAAGGATGCGGACGGAAGCGCATCGCAGATCTGGGATGTGAGCAACCAGGGGTCGGGCTTTTTCAAAATCGTTTCCAAAGGCAGCACGAATGGTACGGGCATCGGCAGCGTGCTGGGCGTAGCCGGGCAGGGCAGTTCGGACGGCAATGCCGTGGATTTGCAGGGAAGCACCACCGGAGACCATCAGTTGTGGGACGTGAACGCCATGACCGGGTCGGACGCGGGCCGTTACAAGCTCGTCAGGAAGGGAACGACATTGCGGGCCGGAAGCCGGTTCAACTGGGGTGCCGGTGATTTGACCAACCCTGCCAGCGATATAGGCCTGGCCAACGATCCGGACAATACATACGGATCTAACAAATGGATAATGACTTCCGTAGGTTGCCCTGGCTGTAACTTCAACATCTCCCTCGGCACCAGCGCCACCTCTCCCAACACGGGACAGCAGGTAACGCTCACTTCCGGCTGCACGGGTGGGGATTGTAGCGGCCTTACTTACAGCTGGACGGGTCAGGGCAGCAATGGAACTGCTTCGTCCACGACATTCGCCGCGCCAGGCACTGCGGGCAGCTACAACTACACGGTCGCGGTCGCCAAAAGCGGGTGTACTTCCAAAACGGCCACTGTGACGCTGACGGTTCAGGCCACCAGCACCTCCACCTGCTATACTTTTGCCTTAGCAAGCAACAACAAGCTCCTGTCCAATCACAATGGCGTGCCGAAAGTGAAGGACGCGGACGGAAGTGCGTCCCAGATCTGGCAGGTAACCGCTTCTTCGACCTACTTCAAGATCATTTCCAAAGGCAGCACGAATGGTACGGGCATCGGCAGCGTGCTGGGAGTGGCCGGCCAGGGCAGTTCCGATGGCGATGCGGTGGATTTGCAGGGCAGTGCCACGGGAGACCATCAGCTGTGGGATATGAGCGCCATGACCGGTGCAGACGCGGGCCGCTACAAGCTCGTGAGAAAAGGGACCACACTACGTATCGGAAGCCGGTTCAACTGGGGTGCCGGGGATTTGACCAACCCGGCCAGCGATATCGGACTGGTCAATGATCCTGATAACACCTTCGGATCAAACAAGTGGGTGAGAACGCTGGTCGGATGCCCCAACTAGGTCCCCGGCTGCAAGCACATTTCACTGGTTCTTATTAAGGAGATATTTTCTGATAAAAATGATGGCACCGGCTACCTATTTTCGCTACCTGCTTCTGACAGCAGTTCTTTATTCTCCAAGCCTTCTCGCGCAAAGCACGGACAAGAACTTCGTGCTGACCCGCACCTATAAAGCCGCGCGCACGACCGTGAGCGGGAATGTGAAAGACGCTGCCCAGGACGTGGCCTATTCCGATGGCCTGGGCCGTCCCCTGCAGAGCGTTTCCGCCCATGGAAGCCCCGTTCAGATAGGCTCGCGCCCTTCCGATATCGTTACGCACACCGAGTACGATGCCCTGGGGCGTGTGTCGAAAGTGTATGCACCGTATCCGGCCGGGTATGCCGCCAGTCCCGCTGCGGGTAACGGGAAATATGCCGGCGATGCACCTACGAAATCAGTGGATTTTTACAACAGCGACATCAACTTCAATGAAAAGAATACCAGGGGCTATGCACTGACAGAGTATGAAGCTTCGCCGTTGAACCGCGTCACCAGGCAGTTTGCCGTGGGGTCGGATCGCTCGGTCGACCTGCAATATACATTCAACAGTGGCGGTGAAATCAAACTTTACCGTGTCTCGGGAGATAACCTGGTGTATAACAATGAGTATTACGATGCCAATCAGCTGTTTAAAACCACTACCACCGATGAAAACGGAAGCCTGTCCGTCGAAGTAAAAAACAAAAGCGGGCAGATCGTACTGAGGGCCGCTCAGGTCACGCAAACCACCTGGGCGAATACATTTTATGTGTACGACGATCTTTCACAACTCCGGTTTGTGTTGCAGCCGGAGTATCAGACGGATGCGAATGCCGATAAATACGCATTTAAGTACAAATACAATTCGCGCGGACTGATGAGCAGCAAATATGTGCCTGGCGGCGGGACGACGACGATGATCTACGACAGCCAGGACCGGCTATCCGAAAGTACGGACGGCAATGGCAAAATCACCTACTTTAAATACGATACGTTCAACCGCGTAATCGAAACCGGCGAGAAATCCGGAACAAGTTACCTACCGCTGGTCAAAACCCATTACGATAACTATTCGCCTTCATTTGGCGGGGTACAGGCATTTGTCACCAATTACGGCAATGGCTACGCTTCCTCCTACCGGACTAATGTGAAAGGTAAGGTAACGGTCACAGCCACGCGCATTCTGAACCCGGACGGCAGTTACAGCGATGCCACATCCGGATGGTATTATACCACCACGTACTACGACGACCGCTTCAACGTGATCCAAACAATCAGGAACGTTTTCGATTTGGGCGGCAGCAGCAATAACTATGAATATGTAGCCAGACAGCTCCGTTTTGACGGCCGCGTGGAAAAAGAGCTCGTCAGGCAGAGTGTGAGCACGGGAGACAATACCGTCGAAAAGCAGTACACTTACGACCATGCCGACCGGCTGCTGAGTACCCGTTATATCGTGAAGAACGGGGCCACAGAAAGGAAGAACATCGTGGTGGCTGCCAGCCGTTTCGATGGCATCGGGCAGATGAAAAACAAGTTTCTGAACTCCACGGATGGCAGTAGTTTCCGCGAGCAACTGGACTACCGCTACATTCCCCGGGGCTGGATGAGCAAAGTGACCGGAAAGACGGGCGCAGGGGATAACTTCGGCGTCGAGCTCAAATATGCCAATGCGACCACGCCTCAGTACAATGGCAATATCGGCGAAATGCTCTGGCGGCAGGGTAGCGCCTGGGTAGGTTACAAATTTACCTACGACAAGGGCAACCGGCTGACCAAAGGCGAAGGCTCCAACTACGATTACAGCGAAATCGTCTCCGCTTATGATCTCAACGGGAATATTAAGGCATTGCAGCGAAAAAAGCTCACTGCCACCTGGGATGATCTCACCTACATCTACGGCAATGGCAACCGCCTCACCAGGGTAACCGACGCCGGCACCACCGAAGGGTTCAACAATGGTTCTTCCGGAAGTTCCGACGACTTCAACTACGATGGCAACGGCAACCTGATCCAGGACCAGAACCGCGGAATCGCCAGTGGCGGCATACGGTACAATCTCATGAACCTTCCGAGAGAGGTCGTTGTCAACGGCCTGACGATGAAGTATCACTACGACGCTTCCGGCTCGAAGCTTAGAATGGAGCGAGGGGCGGAAAACACCAAATATGCGGGTGTTTTTGAATACAACAGCAGCAACTACCTCACCCGGATCGCGACCGACGAGGGGCAGATTTCCGTCACCAACAACGGTGCCAGTGCCAACGACTACGCATTTGAATACTACCTGAAAGATCACCTGGGCAACACCCGGCAGGTCATCAACGAAGCGGGGACCGTTTTGCAGGAAACCGAGTATTTCCCCTTTGGCTTGGCGATCCCTAGGACGGCTGGCACGAATAAGTATCTTTACAATGGCAAGGAGAAGCAGCCGGAAACCAATTGGCTGGATTACGGCGCGAGGATGTATGACCCCGCGATAGGACGTTGGATGGTGGTGGATCCGTTGTCGGAGCTAGATCGAAAAACGAGCCCATTTACATATGTATTTAACAATCCCTTAAGGTTTATAGACCCGAATGGTATGTTTGGCGATTATTATGACTCAAATGGAAAATATCTGGGAAATGATGGCGTCGACGACAATAAGGTTTACCTGGCCGACTCGAAAAATGCAGACGGAGGGTTTGATAATGCGCAAGAACTTGCAACGAACCATGATGAATTTACAACATCAGCAAATGTCGTGAAACATGAATCATCTGGCGATAAAGATGAGAGTTTATGGATAGCACACGCTGCCAACAATGCCAAAGATAATAATGCGATCGACTACAAAAGGAATAATAAGACGTTGTACGACCAGTTGACAGATAAGAACTATTCCACCACTCCCGCCAGCGCGAGAACGCCATTAAAGGATAGCGATAATAGCTCAGCCTCAAACAATGCGAGAGCGGCGGTCATAAGTGTTTTGTCCGGGAAGTCTGATCCCACAGGTGGAGCTGTACTTTGGGATGGTTCAGACTTCTTGAAGAAGGGAGCTTCACATAATAAATTTAAAGAGTATTCGACAGTTACAATTGATGGCGCAGTTTTGCAAAAATATTCATCGGCATATAAACGTGGGGCTGCTTCTGGGGATTTTTGTGACGCAATTGGGTGTAAGTCATCCTTTCTGTTAAATGGAAGTGGGAAGTACTATTCTCTTCAAGCAACTGGGGCCGCTGGGAAATCAATTTTTTGGAAAATAGATAAAAAGTAAAATGTTGAAAGTAGCAATTCCCATACTGGCAGTTCTGTTGGTTAATTTGAACAACTTTACGGGGCAAACGGCGACTAGATGGACTGATTTAGATACGCTTAAACATCCACTTTTTAAGACTACTGCTGTTGATCAGAACTGTTCTCGATTTGTAGTCGGTTATTATCAGAAGTCTGGGATTCTTATTTCAAACTACTACTCAGTATTAGACAGCTTGCCTGTCAATTTGAATGATGATAATTTTATTGACATGATCCTTGTGCTGTCGCCTAAATCGTTAGATCCCATCGATGTTAAATGCGATTTTGATTTTGATAAAGCGCCAAAAAGGGTATTGGCTGAGATTATCAAAAAGCCCAAAGGTGATGCAAAGATCAGAAGTATATACTATAATGTCATTTCTGATGTTGGTGGTGTGCTTTCTCACTATAGTGGAATATTTTTGTCGAAGAACGGATTTAAAATTGTCCATGAGGCTGGCGCCAATTATTCTTGGAGCTATTCTACTGAGTTTTCAATAGTTAAGGGAGGTATCGGATTGAGGAGAATATCCAAAACCTGTTCGTACGGAGACAAAGCGGATAGCGTCGAATATACCTACAATCTCGCGGACCCAGTCAAAATAAATATTCCTGATACCTTAGCCAACCAGTGTAACTGCGACGCCGTTTGGTCAAAGTTGGATAAGTAAGTCTTGAATGTGGAAATCATCGACGTCAAAAGTTTGTGACTACTACTCTAACAACCTGCCATAACCAACAAAAGCCGCTCCATCGAGCGGCTTTTGTTGTCTAATAGGACACATTAGCAAACCTACTTTTTCCCCTGCCGCACGGCTTTGATGGGGAAGTCTCCGTATTGGGATGAAACGATGCCGGTGAGGGTGTCGCCTGTTTGAGCGAAGCTGTATTTGAATACACCGGCCTGGTTTTCGATGGTGAAGGTCACCTTGCCCTGGTCTACGGTCAGTTCTTTCAGTTCCTCTTTTTCCGTGTCGCCGGAGTAGCCGACGGTTTTATTTTCTTTTTGTTCGAAGGTAAAGAAGCCCGATTCGTATTCAGGCGGAACGTCGCTGATCAGGTATTTCCAGGTACCGAGGATGTCCTGCGGCAAAACTGCGGTTGCCGCTGCGATGGAAACCATGCAAATGGCGATGGCGGTAAGTAGGTAATGCTTTCCTTTCATGTTGAATCCGAAGTTTAAAGTTTGAAATGCTCTTGGTCGGACTAAAATAAAAAGAAATCGTGGTATTGTTCAATACTTCCGGGCCCGTCGAAAGTTATTCCCGGGCCCGGAAGTCCGGTTTCTGCTACACCACAGGGTCCCAGCCTTTGGCGTACTCGCGTGACCATAGCTTTTCGGCTTCCTTATCCCCGATAATGTGCCCGTTTTTCGGATCGATTTTAAGGTCGCGGCCCACACGCCAGGCGATGTTGCCGAGCTGCATGGCTACCACGCTTTTGAAGCCTGATTCTACGTCGCAGTTGGGTTTGCGGTTGTTGCGGATCGCGTCGAGGAAGTCGGCTACGTGGAGGTTGTCCATGCCGAGGCTCGGACTGGCAAGGTTGCGGCCTTGCATTCCGCCTTCTTCCGTCGGGGAGTTTACTTCTTTGATAAGTTTGCCGTCGAGGTCGTAAACTTTGTAGGAATCGCCGCCGGTATCCAGGCTGCCGTTTTCACCATAGAAAATAATCCCGCGGTCCTGGCCTTCGATCTTGCGGCCATTGGAGCTCCGCGATTCCCAGATCAGCGAAACGCGGCCGGGATAGTCCATCGCGATCACCTGCGTGTCGGGTGTTTCCCAGTCGTCTTTGAACTCGTAACGCCCGCCGACGGAGCTGACACGGGTGGGGAAGTCCACTCCCAAGCCCCAGCGCGCTACATCCACCTCATGCGTGCCGTTGTTGAGTGCTTCCCCGGTGCCCCAATGCCAGAACCAGTGCCAGTCGTAGTGGATCAGCCCTTCTTTATACGGCATACGCGGCGCGGGGCCCTGCCACAGTTCATAATCGAGCCAGGAAGGAACGGTGCCAGGTTTCAGATAAGTAGCCTTTCTTTTATTGGTATACCAGGTTTTAGCTAAATACACGCGGCCGATAATGCCCTGGTGCAGCTGCCTGATGCCTTCCGTGAGCACAGGTGCCGACCTGCGCTGGGCGCCCATCTGCACCACGCGCTTATACTTGCGTGCGGCCTCGATCGCGAGCTCGCCCTCGCGCGGGTTGTGACTCAGCGGCTTTTCTACATACACGTGCTTGCCCGCCCGGCAGCCCATGATCGTGAGCGGAGCGTGCCAGTGGTCGGGCGTGGCGGTATAGATCGCGTCGATGGATTTGTCTTCCAGTACCTTACGAAGGTCTTTTTCGGATTTGGGGGTCAATTTTTGTTTGGCATCCATCACCGCCTGGATCGCCTTCGGGATGGCCCGCTCGTCTACGTCGCACACAATGCCCACTTCGGTGTTTTTCTGCCCGGCGAATGTGCCGCTCATGCTTCTGCCGCGGCTGTTGACGCCGATGGTCGCCACGCGGATGAGGTCGTTGGCACCGATAATACGGTTATAGCTTTTCGCACTGAAACCCATAGCCGTCCCGCCGATGGCAAGGCCCAGCGAGCCTGCGGCGGTCGTTTTTAAAAATTCACGTCTGTTAGCCATGATTTATAATGCTTTGATTTTAATGTTTTTAAATGAAACCTCGGCCCCGTGCTCCTGCAACAGGATGTGCCCTTTCTCCACCGATCCGAATGCCGGCACGGCCTTACTGAATTTACTAAGTGCCACGGCGTCGGTATATACCTTTCCGCCGCGGGTAAATTCGAGGATCTTTACGCCATTCAGGTAATGCTGCACGTTTTGGCCTTTGGCCACAATGCGGAGCGTGTTCCATTGGCCCGGTGCATTTACTTTCTTTTTGGACTCGTCGGGCTGCATTACGTCGTAGAAAGAGCCGGTAAGGTGATTGGCCTTCTTGTTGTCCTCGGCCAGTTTGTCGTCCAGGATCTGGTATTCGAAGCCCAGGTTACCGCCCTGTTTGTAACGTGTGAAAAAATATTTAAGGCCGCTGTTGCCTTCCGGCGCAATGTTGAAGTCGGCTTTGAGGTCGAAGTCGGAGAACTCCCCGTCGCTGACGATATCACCGCCTTTGCCGTCTTTTTTGGCAGATAATGTGCCGTTTTTAACCTCCCAACTGGCGGGAACGGGTTTGCCGGCAGTGGTTGCCCAGCCTTTGGTGGAGGTGCCGTCGAACAGCAGCACCCAGCCTTCTTTCTTTTCAGTCGGAGTGAGCGTGTTATCCTTTTGGGCAAATGCGGCCGGGATGAGCATCCAGGCCAGCATTCCACCCGCCAGCACGCGTAGCATTTTGGATTGCATTGACATTAGTAACCGGGGTTTTGTTTGATTTTTTCTGGATTGGACTGGATCACCTGCAACGGGATCGGGAAGAGCAGCATATTGTCGTTCCAGGTCGCCGGGTTGAAGCCGTTCTGCTCTTTCTGCTCCTGGCTCATGACGGCCTTCGCGCGCTCGGTGCGAACGAGGTCGAACCAGCGGTGGTTTTCGAATGCGAGCTCCACACGCCGTTCCTTCTCGATCGCGAGCAGGAACTCGGTATCGGAAGTAAATGCGGTGTAGTCGGGCAATGCGCCGGGCGCGGCGCCTGCGCTGTTGCGCGCACGCTCGCGGATCTTGTTCAGATACAGGAGTGCGGTGGATTGCTGCTTGCCCTGGCGCACGAGCGCTTCGGCATACAGGAGGTAAATATCAGCCAGGCGCAGCTCAGGCCAGTTGTTATCGTTGTCGGGTGAAACCGAGAATGAGATGTCGTAATACTTTCTGACATACTTTTCATTGATCTGCTGCCCGCCCGGGTCGGACACATAGCCATCTGCCATGGAAATGGCCTTGCGCGGATCGCCTTTTTCATATGCGGCCGACATCGATGGCGTAGGTGCATTGAAACCCGACTTATCGCCCACCGGTATCACCTCCTTATTCGAAAAGCGCGGGGCGAAATCGTTGCTCCACGGGCTGCCGGTCACGATCGGGGCCGGTCCGCCTTTTTTGTATTGTACTTCAAAAAGCGATTCCGCATTGTTTTCATTCCTGACATCAAAAACCGATTTGTAGTCCGGTAACAGCGAATACTGCTTGTCGTTGATCACTTCCAGGGCTTTGGCCTCGGCCAATGCGTAATGCGACGCGCCCTTTTTGAGCGGATAGCCGGCCATAAACATATACACTTTGGCGAGCAGCCCTTTGGCACCACCTGCGGTTACGCGGCCGCGGTCGGCCGTGGCGTACGTCGCAGGAAGGTTGGCTTCCGCGAATTTGAGGTCGTCCACGATGAAATTGTAAAGCTCTTCGACCGGCGTGCGGCCCAGGGTATAGGCCTCCTGAACGGAAATCTGTTTGTCCACCTTCGGCACATCGCCGTAAACCCGCACCAGCCAGAAGTACACCAGTGCGCGCAGGAACCGCGCTTCGGCTTTGTACTGGTTTTTCAGCTTATCGTCCCGGAAAGTCACCGCATCGATCTTGTCGAGCACGATGTTGCTGCGCAGAATGGTAACATAGCTGCGGTTCCAAAGGTTGAGGATATTCTGGTTGTCGGAAAGCAGCACGTCGCCGAAGTTGTCGATCGACGTCATGTCTTTCGAGCTGCCCGGTACCCACGAGAAGGTGGTATTGTCGGAGCGGATTTCGCCGGTGTAAATGTAAAGCTGGTTGTACAGATCGCGCAGGGAGGAGTAGGGCGACATGACGGCCTGGTTCATGTCCTGCTCTGTCTTGTAAAAATTGCCCGCATTCATATCCGATATCGGTTGCAGGTCGATAAAGCTTTCCTTGCACGACACCGAGGTCGCGGTCAGGAAGGCGGCTAGCATATATCTTTTCATGATGGATTGAGGAATAATCAGAATGTAATGTTAAGGCCTGCAATAACAGTCCGTGCGGCCGGGTAGCCCAGGTAGTCTCCCCCGCGCGAGAGGCCGTTACCCTCGCTGCTCGTTTCGGGATCGAAACCCGGGTATTTCGTGAAAGTGTACAGGTTCTGGCCCGTCACGTACACGCGCAGGGAACGGACTTTGATCTTCTGCAGCATTTCACCGTCGAAATTATAGCCCAGCGAGATCTTGCGGATACGCAGGAACGAGCCATTTTCCACCCAGTAACTCGAAGGCTCCTTCTGCAACCCCTTCGGATCGCGGTTGGCGCGGAGGATATCGCCCGAGCCGGGTTCTTCCTCCGATCGCCAGCGGTCTTTCAGCTTGGCGCGGCCATTGCGGTCGCCGTGGTAAATGCCGATCATCCGGTTGAAGAAGCTGAATAATCTCGCACCCTGGGAGCCGGTAAGCTGCACATTCAAATCGAAGCGTTTGTAGGAAAAATCGTTGCCGAAACCATAAATGAACTTGGGCTGGTTGCTGCCCAGGAAAGTCTTGTCGGCCGCGGTAATCTGCCCGTCCTTGTTGACGTCGATGTAGCGCGGGTCGCCGGGGCGGTCATTCACGAGGTGCGGCGCGGCGTCCAGTTCCGCCTGGTTTTTGAAAACACCATCATACAGATAGCCAAAATAGGTTGCGATGGGCTGGCCTACGGTGGTAATGAAGGTATTGTTCGCATTGGGCGCACCCGCGTAAATCGGGCGGGCATCCGGGCCTAATGCGAGTACCTTGTTCCGGTTGAAGGAAATGTTGAAATCCGTCGACCATTTGAATGCCCCTACCGTGTTGCGGGTGCGGACGAGGTATTCCATCCCTTTGTTCTGCACTTTCCCGATATTTTGCAGCTGGGTAGCATAGCCGCTGATCGTCGGTACGGGCACATTCAGTAGCAGATCTACCGATTTACTATTGTAGAAATCGGCTTCCAGGCGAATACGGTCCCTAAACAGGCCCAATTCCAGACCCATGTTCCACTGCATGGTTTTTTCCCAGCCAAGGAGCGGATTAGGATAGTTCAAAGGGTTCACCGCATTCACCAGCGTATTGTTCAAAGGATAGTAATTGACACCTGTGCGGGCAATGGATTCATAGTCACCGATTTTATTGTTGCCCACTAAGCCCCAGCTTCCTCGTATTTTCAGGTCGGACACCTGGCTCACATCCTGCATGAACGCCTCGTTGCTCACGCGCCAGCCAACGGATGCAGAGGGGAAGACACCCCATTTGTTTTTCGAGCCGAAGCGCGATGAACCATCGCGTCGGATACTGGCCGAGAACAGGTATTTGTCGTCATAGGAATAGGTGAGGCGGCTAAGATAGGAGATCAGCGAGTTGCGGTACTCGGTGCTCGTGCCGCCCACGATCTGCCCGGCACTGAGCGTGCGCACCGCGTCGTTCGGGAAGTTCTGAGCGCGCAGCTGGTTGTACTCACCGAACGATTCTTGGATGGTATAACCGGCCAGTACATTCAGGTTATGCTTTTCGGCCAGGGTGTTGGACCAGGTGAGCGTGTGCTCGTTCAGCCAGTTACCACCCAACCAGGTTTCGCTGCGTGCATTCGCAATGCGGGGTGCGCGCGAGCCGTCGGTGTCGACGAAGGACGGCTGGTAGTATTTCAACCGGCGGTTTTCAAGGTTCGCATTGAGGCTTACCCGGTATTTAAGTCCCGGAATCAGTTCATATTCGGCATAAACGGAGCCGATGACGGCGTTCTTCTTGGTAAAATTGGTCACATTCTCGGCAATGCTGACCGGGTTGGCCACGTCGCCCGCCCAGATTTCGGGGTTACGCACCTGCGAGCCGTATGTACCATCCGCATTGCGCAGCGGGTAAATGGGCGGCAGGTACAATGCGTAGGCGAGGGGGCTGTCCTTGCCATTGGCGAGGTCGTTGTTTTCGGAATAGTAAGAGCTGATCGCCACGCCCAGTTCCAGCTTTTTGGTCACATTGGTCGTCACATTAGCCCTGATATTGTAGCGCTTGAAATTGGTATTGATCAGAATGCCCTGCTGGTTGGTATAACTTCCCGAAACGGCATACCGCACCTTCTCCGAGCCGCCATTGACGGAAAGCTCGTGTTTCTGGGTAGAAGCATTGCGAAAAATCTCGTCCTGCCAGTTGATGTCCGGGAATTTGGAAGGATCGTTGAATGCTTCGGGAATAATGTAAAAGTTGGAGTTGGTGTATTTGGACCGCATTGCATTGCTGTCGTGGATCGTATGCGCCGGATCGCCGGGCATCGGCGTGCGGTCGAGCCAGGCCTGGTTGTGCCCGTCCTTGAAAAACTCGATGTACTCGCGGGTATTCATCATATCGATCTTCCGGGCCACTTGCTGCATGCCGAAGAAAGTATTGAACGCCACTACCGGTGCACCGGCAGTCCCTTTTTTGGTGGTAATGATCACCACCCCGTTGGCACCCCTCGAACCGTAAATGGCCGTGGAAGAGGCGTCTTTCAGGACCTGGATGCTCTCGATGTCGGAGCTGTTCACGAGCGAGAATGCGCTGCTGTCGATCGGATAGCCATCCACCACGTAAAGCGGGGAGCTGCTGGCCGAAATGGAGCCGGTACCCCGGATGCGGATGCTGAGGCCCTCTCCACCGGGTGCGCCATTCGTCTGTTGCACCTGCACACCGGCCATTTGGCCCACCAATGCCTCTCCATAGGAAACGGAAGCCTTGCTTTTCAGTTTATCGGCGGAAATAGTTGCGACGGCACCCGTCAGGTCCCCCTTTTTCAATGCACCATAACCGATCACCACCACCTCGTTCAATGCCTTGCTATCCACTTTCATCAAAACGTCCACTACGCTTTGGTTTCCGACGGTGATTTCCTGAGATACGTACCCGACAAAGGACAAAGCCAGCACCGATTCCGCTCCGCCAACCTCCATGGAAAACCTGCCCTCGATATCGGTCACTGTACCGCGTTGCGTGCCCTTCTCCACCACGCTCACGCCCGGCAGGCCGGCACCTTTTTCATCGGTAACCCGCCCCGTTACCGGTACTTCCGCCTTTCGGGCCCCTTGCGGCCCCGGCGCGTTTCCCGACTGCAGCAGGATTTGACCGCCAACGAGCCGGTAAGAAATGTTGTGCGGGCGCAATACCACGTTCAGTACCTCCGAGAGTTTGCGATCCGTAGCCGAAACGCTTACTTTCCGCTCGGCCTGGATGGTGTTGGAACTGTACACGAACTTGACGCTCGCGATAGCCTCAATGCGGTCGAGCACCTTGCGGAGTTCCTGGTTTTCGGCTTTGATCGAAATGGAATGGTCCAGCAGGTCCTGCGTGCGTACCTCGCGCGCAAACCCGACCGTGATGGCCACGCCGATCAGCAGGGATTGAAGTAGGGTTATCCTCATAATATGTCGCAGCAGAGGATGAAGAAGTATCGGTTTTTTCATTAATTTTGAATGTTTTGTTAAAGTTTTCGTGAAAGTTTTGGCAAAACCCCTCCCGTTCATCTTCGCAGATGAGGACCTGGCCAGGTTCAGAGAGGGCATCGGAGTCGAACGTGGTGTCAACACATTCGGCTCTTTTTCATTTTAAAGCGGGCGGTTCAATGCATAGGCGGGCAGTTTTCGTTTCGAAAAGATGTCAGGGTTTAGGATTTGCGTATGAGTCAGGAATAGTGTTCGGTTTTAGTTCAAAAAGTCTTACGGGCAGCCCTTGCCGCTCAGGTATATTTTGGTGCCTTTGATGGTATACGTTGCATTGACGGACGCTGCGATCAGCGCCAGCTGGGTAAACATCGGCTGTTTGTTGATATCGGCCGTGAACAGGCAATTCTTCAACCGGTCGCTGGTCAGCACAATGTCGATGCCATAAGCCTTTCCGAACGTTTCGGCCACTTTGTCGAGGCGGGTATCGTCAAAAGTGAATGCATTTTTATAGCCTTCGGCAACAATCGGGCGTTTCACGAGCATGGTGGTGAATGCCTTGCTGTCGGCTGCGTAGTTCACGCTTTGGTTACGGCTCAGGATCACACCCGCCGCCAGGTCACCGGAAGCAGCTTCCTTTTCTTTGTCCTTTTGAAAAACAGACACTTTTCCCGTCACCACCGACACTTCCACGCCCTTACCGGCCTCCACCCTGTTCACCCAGAAACTCGTTCCCAGCACCTTTGTCGTCACCTCGCCGGTATACACCAAAAACGGCTTGCGTTCATCCCGTGCCACCTCGAAGAAGGCCTTGCCTTTCAGGCTGATTTCTCTTAGATCACTTTGAAAATCAGCAGGATATTCAATAGTTGCCTGCGGTTGCAGGCTCACGCGCGAGCCGTCCGGGAGCAATACCCACATCGGCGCGGGCGTGTCGTTGGTACGGATGATGAGCTTGCCGGAAGCCGCTTCCGCGAACTGCCTGTCGGCCTGTCCGCCGCCGTGTTGGGTCCACTGGTAGCCTCCCCATAAGGCCAGCACCAGCACGGCCGCCGCTGCGGCCGATTGCCATTTACGCAGCAAATGCAGCGGTTTGATATCCTGGTGTAGCTTAGCGCCTTTTGCCGGACTGGTAACCGGCTGTCCGGTCCGTTGCTGAATAGCTTGCCATAGCTTCGCCTCTGTTTCTTCGGATTGCCGGTCGGACATGCCGCGTCCGTCCCCATCGATCAATGCGAACCACTGGTCCACGAGCCGCGCTTCCCTGTCGGTGCATTCACCGGAGCGGTAGCGGGTCAGTAGTTGATGAAAATGACGTTTGTCCATAGGAGTGAATGTTTTGGTGAGAAGACTGAAAAAGGGCTGTGTGCCGCAAAATAGAACAGAAAATATTTGAATAATTATATTTAATGAGGGATTTTGCCTGATAATTCTTTAAAATTTACCAGAGGCCAGGAAGGCGAGCATGAGTACGATGAAGTCTTTCAAAAGCGTTTTAAGCGTTCGCATCGCCTGGGTGATGTGGTATTCGACAGTCCGCTCGGGCATAGCGAGCAGCGATGCGATCTGCTTTACAGTGTTGCCTTCAAAACGGCTCAGCACGAATATTTTACGCGTTTTTTCGGGTAGCTGCTCCACGGCCTGTTGCATGGCCTGTTCAAGTTCGTCGAGGAACAGCGGATAATCGGGCTCGCTCAGCGGGTCTACGGAGTCGAGCGGGGTGAAAGCCTTGTCCTTGAAATGGTCGATCACCCGGTTACGTACAGAGGTGAACAGGTAGCTTTGCAGGTGGCTGATTTGCAGGGACCGCCTTCTTTCCCAGAGCGCTACGAAGAGTTCCTGAACGACCTCCGCGGCGGTGTCGGCGTCGTGCGTTTTGGTGTAGGCGAAATCATAAAGCCGTTTCCAGTAGCGCTTGTAAATGGCTTCGAAAGCTTGCGGATCATCACTTCCGAGGCGGTCAAGGAGTTGCGGTTCGTCCGGAAATGGCAGTTGCATGGGTAATGGTACTAAGGTGGTTTCGGTTTCTGCGGGCGGCTTGTCCGGACGTCTGCGTCTAATAAGCAGGATTGTTAAAATTCATACTTAAACGGACACATCGGAAGGGAGATTTGTGCAGGTGATGGCGGCAACGTATCGTAACATATTCCACCATATTCATAAGATGGACTATTTTGTTTTGCACGGGACAATTTTCTTGAAAGACACCTACTACCCGATGCAGGTAACGTTTTGTGATTATGTGACTTAATGGTTATATTTTGTGACCATTGACTACTCACCCGTTTCGTTCCGACCCTTCTCATGCAAATCGACCAGAAGATTACTAAAAGTCTTCCTTCCCTGGGGAAGTTTTCCATTTGGCTTGCAGTCAGTGCAATGGCGAGTCATATTTCAAATCCGGAGATCAAGGCTGCATTGGTTACAAGCGGCGTACTTACGAACCCGGAAGCTGTTACCAAGGTGGTCGACATGCTGGTAGGAGGAAAATTAAGCGACTATTATAAGGAGTTTCGCGGGTTCTCAAATTTTGGTATCAATCACGACCTTGAAAAGGCATTTCGAAACGGAATAGCTGATGGGCTTTACGAATTGAAAAGCAATTTTATCAAACAGAGAAAGTTATCCCGGCCGGAGGAAAAGCAGATTGATTTGTTTTTCATGTCGTTAAAAATAAACTTGCAAGCTGATTTAAATTCAGATTTTGATGTTGAGAGCTACTTTCTGGATAGGGGTAAATTCTTCTTCGAACAGTTTCAGAAACTGAACGGAACACCGGTTCATGATGACGAAAGTGAAGGTTCTCCGACTATCCTCGTGCCCGATGTGGACGATTCAATCCTAGCGGAACTTACGACCTTTGTCGTTACCAATATTGACGCTTATTTACACCGCTACATCAATCAGCAATTTAAAAGCAACGATCACGCCAAGACTGCTTACTTTATCTATCTGCTGGAATTCGGTGCACGTGTAAGTCAGTCTAACAGTGAGGCCCTTTTGAATGTGAATCGCGCTTTGGAAGAAATCTCTAAGCAGCAGGATGGAAACGCCCGATTGTTAATGCAGATAGCCGACGCTCAGCAGTTCATCAATGATTCGTTGAGTAAGCTGAAAATTCAGATCAAGAAGTTTGTTAACGACTTTGAAGAGTTTGCCGCGCGCATTAACCAACAATTTGAGCCCACGCTGGAATTGAGTCAGCCAGACATCGAAAACGTCGACGAGTCTTTTTCTTATCACTACGGGCTGCGCTATACAGGGTTCATCGGACGCGAAAAGGAAATACAAAAGCTTTGGGAGTTTGTAATTCAGCAACCCGATCGAAAATTCCTGTGGTGGATGATCACCGCTCCCGGCGGGATGGGGAAAAGCAGACTTGCCCTTGAATTTTGTTTGAAACTGCGCAACGTTTCCCGGTACGCTGGTTTTGTTCGGAGAAGTGAGCTTAACCGGTTCGATTGGGGGAATTGGCGGCCTCAGCATCCTACGCTGCTTGTGGTCGATTATGTTTCGACAGACCTTCCAGGTGTTACAAATATGATTGTCGAGCTGAGTCGGGCCGCTCAAAATAACCTGATTAAGTATCCTGTGCGTCTTTTGCTACTCGAACGAGAGCTGCGAAAGGACTGGTGGACCTCATTTGAAGATATCGACATTAATAACTCGTGTTATATTCCGCAAAAACCGAAAGAGGTTTTGAAGCTCGAACCGATTGACGATGACGGCTTATGGAAGATTATTTTAGAGGTGCATCACAAAGAGGGCAGAGCTGTGGAAAGGGCTAAGGAGGATGTCCTCTCGCAGTTGGAGGAAATAGATTTGTACAAGCGCCCATTGTTTGCTTTTCTAACTGGTATGGCCCTTGCACAGGGTCTTGAAATCCGCGAATGGAATGTGCATCAACTACTGGACAGTCTCATTAACCGCGAGGAAAAGAAGATTTGGAGCAAACATCCCAAATGGAAAGATGACAGCGTTCGCGAGGCCCACAAAAACATATTGCTGATCGCCACGCTAACCAGGGGGCTGTCGGTAGGGGAGCTCAAAAAGCTTTTGAAATCAAAATATGAATGGCTTCCAATCTCCAAGCCAGACGAAAGCCTTTTTAGTCTGATGTCGAACATAAGCGTCGAAGTTTCCGAAGGCGAAGCGCCTGAAAAAATATATGAGGGATTGCAACCAGACTTGATCGGTGAATTTTATGTATTGAAAAGGGTGACGGAATTGCTCCATGACGACTTTTTGGGGTTGGAGGCCGTCGATACGATTTTACGGTCTTCATGGTATTTGAAATCATGGCAAATGTGGTGGAACATTTGGCAGACTTACATTGATTTTGAAAAGTTTCCGGCCATTAAATCCCTCGAGGCCATCGTTAGTTTTGTCCCGGAGGAAACTGTTTCGGAACAAACATGGGAGGACTGGTCGAGCCTCAACTACAATTTGACTTTTTTGAAAAAATTCCAGAATCCGGACAGCAGGCCTTTTCGAAATCTGGCACTGGCAGCCAATAGTTTCAGGGATAATGAGGAAATAGCACAGGATTACGTCAAGGCAGCTTCAAACTTCTCTTTCACACGAATTGACGAACTGCAACCTGAACAGGCCAGTGCATTCTGGGAACCGATCACGTCTATAAGAGAGCGTCATAAGGAGCACAAAGTTATTGCACTGCAATGTGCGTATTTTGCTGCAAACATTTCACTGAGTTTCGTCAACAGTAAGCGGCTTGACCAGGCGTATTCCTTTTGGAAGGAGCTGGAATCTTTAAAATCAATTCATCTTGAACATGAAGGAGTTGCCAGGCAGTTCGCGCGAAGTACCATCAGTATGCTGGTGGCATTGGCCGAAGATCGGCAGCATGATAAGGCTTATTCCTTGCTGGAAAGTTTGGAAACTGTGAGTGATATATATCATGATCACGATGACATTGTTTTGTATTATGCCCGTGCATTGGCCGATCTTTCCCGCATCTGCAAAAATAACGAGCAGTTTGATAAAGCAATTTTAATTTGGGAGAAACTGGATTCGCTCTACAATAGATACAGTGCTAATGCGGATATCGCCGAGCAATATTCGATGGCCACATTTAATCTTTCTCTCTACATCAGAAGTATTCCGCAATTAGACAGGGAATATTTTCTCTGGGAAAAGCTCAAGTTACTCAACGCTTCATTTGAAGGTAACGAGGACCTGGCCTCCCACTTTGCCAAAATGACGACGAACCTTTCGCTGGATTATGGAAAGGATCATGAGTTTGAAAAATCAGAGATGATTTTACACGAATTGGAAAAGCTGAGCGGGAAATATGGGGGCTCGGAAGAAGTTGCATTGCAATATGGCATGGCGATACATAATATATGCCTCAACTATATTTATGATGATAAGTTTGCACAAGCACATGCTCATTGGAAACGGCTGGGCGCTTTCAGCAGCAAATATCCGGAGCTGGAAAAATTGGCAAAGCACTATTCCGACGCAACTTCCGATCTGCTGGATTCTTATAGAGAGAGTCAGGAAACAGAACTGGCCCGAATAGTTTGGGAAGACTTTAAAATATTGAGCGATAGGTACCCCGCTAACCAGGAGATAGCTATTGCATTTGCAAATGCAACCTTTGACCTGTCGCTTGATTATAATCCCGATGAGCAAGTTGATGACAGGCGCCTTCTTTGGCAGGAGCTGAAACTGTTAAATGGAAGGAATGCGGATGATCCTCAAATAGCCCTATTGTTTGCGACTGCTACTTTTAATCTCTCATTGGCCTATGTCAAAAACAAGAATATTGATGAGTTACGTTTCCTATGGAAGGAGCTGAAATCTTTGAGTGAAAGACATCCTGACAATTCAGACATAGCAGTTGAGCTTGCGGCAATAGCCTTCAATCTTTCGGTTGATGACATCAATAATGGCGCTGTTGAGGAGGCCAGTATGCTCTGTTCGGACCTGAAACGACTGAACGAACGCCATGCAGGCAATGTCAAAATAGTCCTCGATTTCGCAAATGCCACCTTTAACCTTTTTCTACATTACCGGAATGCCAGTCAGATAGGAAAGGCGCGCCAGATGTGGCGCGAGTTGAAATTATTGAGTGAACGGAATGCCGGAAATGCTGAGGTAGCGCTGCAATTCGCCAGGGCGACCAATAACCTGGAAGTGGCGTACGGAGCCGCCGCGCAGCTCCGTCCCGCCCGTATGCTGTGGAAAGAGTTGAAGTTACTGAGCGAGCGTTACCCGGATGATGCAAAAATCGCCGGGCTGTTGGCGATGACAACGTTCAACTTGTCGTTGCATTTAAGACGAAGTCAGCAGCTTGGTCAAATGAATGCGTTGTGGAGTCAGTTGAAGTCATTGAGTGAAAGACACACAGGTAATGCGGAAGTAGCGCTTCAATATGCATTGTGTACCTATAACCTGTCGCTCGACAACATCGAAAAGGAGCAAATTGAAGTAGCGCAATCGCTTTGGGCGGAACTGAAATCCTTGTATGAATTGCATATAGACATCCTGGAAATAGCCCGTTGTTTTGCCCGCGCTACGTTCAACCTCTCACTGAAATTTGAGGACGCTCAGCGCGACAAGGTACGTGTTCTATGGGAGGCCCTGAAATCGGTGAGCGAAAGGTATGAAGATGCAGAAGATATCGCAGTTATGTTTGCGACGGCTACCTTTAATCTCTCAGTCGATTATGGTGAAGATCAGCAATGGGAGGAGGTCTGGGAACTTTGGAAGGAATTGAAACGCCTTACCGAAAAGTATCCCCATAGCGTCAAGATAGCTATGGAGTTCGCAGATGCAACTTCTAACCTCATATTGCATTACCGTAAAGAAAAGAGCGAAGAGGCTCATTTGCTTTGGAAAGAGCTCAGGTTGTTGACCAAAAGACACACCGGGAGCCTGAAAATAGCTGTTGAATTTGCCAGTGCAACTTTTAGCCTTTCACTATACTATCTGGAAAAAGAGGAAATAGATTTGGCAGGCGAACTTTGGCATGAACTGAAAAGCCTATCTTTAGAGTATGGCGACGACGACGAAGTGGCCGTGGAGTTTTCCAAAGTAACGTTCAATGTTTCAGTCTTTTATATTCACCACCAAGAGATGGCGTTGGCACGGGAGTTCTTGCAGGAGTTGAAACAACAGAGAGACAGGCACGTCACCAACGAGACAATCGTAAAACTTTATAACGACCTTAGCGCTGCTTTGGACGCAGAGGAGTTTCCAGAAGACGTGTAAGAAAACTTATTGGGAGGTGCTGTCCGCCGCAAAAATAACACAACGCCCCGCGTGCAGACGCAGGGCGTTTTTTTTAATGCCGGATCAACGAAGCAGATCCTGTTTGCATTACCCGAGGGAAACGACACGATGCGCTTCTTCGGTCTGGGTGTTCAGCTCGATGGATTTTACTTCCTTATGATCGCCGTCGATGAGCACCACTTTGTAGGAACCGTCGGGCAGCTGGCTGAGGTCGAATCTGGTACGGGTGGCGTTGTCGGACTTTTTAATGCTTTTGGATGCGAGCGTGCGCCCGGTCTGGTCGATCACGTTGAGTGACACGGCTTTTTGTTCCTTGATGACATTGACGTCGATGGTTCCGTTTCCGGCCGAGACGACCCAAAATCTGGTCTCAGTTCCGTCGCTGGTAGCGTTGGAGGCAGCTGTTCCGGATTGGGCAAATCCGTTCGAAGAAAGAGCGAGGGAGCATGTTAAAAGCACTGATGCGATGAAAGTTTTCATGGTTGCTTATGATTTAAATGTGATTATTTGACATTGGCGGCAGCACCATTGCGGCCGACTGCGATACAATGTTAGCCGTCTTCCATGGACCGGCAAAATGCATTCGACGGAGAGGCACCAAATGACGATGTATCGCCGGTTTTTGATCATAAGTACCTATAAATAAGATATTTAGTTGTGTTTTTTGCGGTTCGTAGAGTAAAACGGGACGTTTGTCGAGCCTGCCGGGCATTCCATAGAGTGTAAGCGGTTCTGGTTACAAAATGGCAAGGCGTTTGGACATGAATGGGCGTCTCCTTTAATTTGTATGAACAAAGTTTGCTTCCGTATGAGCTGCCATTTTTGGATAGAAATGCCTGTATATGGGTTAAATAGATCCCTGTTTGAGGTTTTTTTACATCTTATTCCGATTTTCCTTGGGAATAGTTTGTATAAACATATACTTTGGTAAAAAAATCCGCTCTGATCCTACCTATGAAAAGCCGCTTTCTCCCCAAAACACTTCCTGTTATACTGCTATGGGCATTGCTGCTTGGCCAGGCTTACGCCGCGAAGCAAAAGACGGTCTGGAAAATCGGGGAGGCCGACAATTCACCTTCCGGAATGGCACTCGCCCCGGACGGGTACAAGCGGTTTCTGGAAAAGGATTTCGGTTACGAGGATAACTTCTTCCTGGTAGGACAGTCCGACAGCCGGAAGGATTGGCCGTATGTGCTGCCGGGGCCGGTGAATGGCTGGGGCGGGACAGGTGGAACTTCGGGGATCAGGTCCCACTTTCTCACGGTGCTGTTCGATATTAAAAGGAAGCCGGCTTCTGGGAAATGGAAGCTTGTGGTCGATGTGCTGGAAACCGATTCCCTGCACGCGCCGCTTTTGAAAGTGCTGGTAAATGGCAAATCCTGGGAATTCAGGCTGGCCAAAGGGTCAGGTTTCAAGGACCCGGGCAAGTTTGCGGCCAAGCCCAGGGAGCAGCTGGCGCAGATCGATATTCCGGCAGATCTCATCCAAACAGGCGTCAACGAGATTATGATGACCACCTTGCAAGGCGGCTGGCTGGCTTTCGACCAGGTGCGACTGGAAGGGCCGGCAGGCACCGCCCTGGCAAAGCCGGGCGACGCATTATTGCGAAATGTGGAGGCCGCCGACTATGAGTTGAATGCGGATGGAAAGCGGGTCCAGCCGCTGCTGATCGACGTGACCCAGCTTCGCGGCGAACCGGTAGTGGAAGTAAAGCTCGACGGACAGGCTATTTTAAGCCAGAAAATAGAGCAGGAGCGCTATGTGCTCGAAGCGCCCATGCCTGCGGTGGAGCAGTCCGCGTCGGCTACGTTTCAGATTTTTATAAACCAGAAACTGATCAAATCAGGAAAAATACAGCGGGCCAAGCAAAAGCTCAGGACACCGGCAGGCTACGTGAATACCATGCTCGGCGCGGGACATTCGCGGTGGATGATCGCTCCGGGCCCGTGGATGCCTTTCAGCATGGTGAAACTGAGCCCCGATAACCAAAATGGCGGCTGGCAGGCAGGATATGACCCCACTTTCGAGTCGATTGGCACGTTCAGCCACATTCACGAATGGACCATGACCGGCCTGGGTATTTTCCCTACGGCCGGGCCGCTCGAAACCAGGATCGGCGACCAGGCCAACCCCGACGACGGCTACCGTTCCCGGTTCGACAAAAGTACCGAGCAGGCGCCCCTGGGCTATTATAAGGTAGATCTCACCGATCACCACATTACCGCCGAACTGACAGCTACCACACGCGCATCTTTCCAGAAATACACCTGGCAGAACAGCGAAACCGGTCGGGTAATGGTCGATCTGCAAATCCCGACGGAATATGGCTACAAGATCCGAAAAGTAAAAATCGATAAAGTGACCGACAAGCGCATCGAAGGGTACAGCGACCAGCTTTCGCGGAACGTCTGGTCCGGCGGGATCGATCAGCAGTACACGGTGCATTTTGTGATCGAGTTCGACCAGCCGATCACAAACTATGGCGTGTGGTTGAATGGGGAAGTGCGGCAGCAGACCAACCTGGCCGCGGACAGCGCCCGCAATGCCGGGGTATACCTCGAATTTGATACCAAAACCAACAAGTCCGTGCAGGTGCGCTCGGGCATATCGTACGTGAGCGTGGACAATGCTTCGCTGAACCTGAAAACCGAGATTTCCGATCCGTTCGGATGGGATTTCGCGCAGGTGAGGGCCAATCAGGAGAACGTCTGGGATGGGTTGCTTGGCCGCGTCGCAATTACCAGCAACGACAAACGGGAAAAGGAACGGTTTTACACCAATATGTACCGCTCGCTCAGCAGGAATATGTTCAGCGACGTGGACGGCAGCTGGCGCGACGCTTACGAGCATGTCAACAAGTTTAAGGATAAGGACGACGTTGCATTGGGCTGCGACGCATTCTGGAACACTTTCTGGAACCTCAACCAGTTCTGGAACCTCGTCACGCCGGAATGGTCGAACCGCTGGGTGAAATCGCAGCTCGCGATGTACGACCGCGGCGGCTGGCTTGCGAAAGGGCCGGCAGGGATGGAGTATATTCCGGTTATGGTGGCAGAGCACGAGGTGCCGCTCATCGTGGGCGCTTACCAGATGGGGATCCGCGGGTATGATGTCGGCAAAGCCTACGAGGCCGTCCGCAAAATGCAGACTGTTCCCGCCGACACGGTGGGCGGAGGCCGGGCAGGGAACGAGGACCTGCTTACCTACCTGAAACACCACTACGTGCCTTACGACCAGGGGAGGTTTTCCAATTCCCTGGAATACAGTTTCGACGACTACTCGGTTTCTCAGTTCGCCAAAGCATTGCACAAAGCCGACGATTACAAGGCATTCGCCGAACGCGCTGCCTGGTGGCAGAATGTGATCGATCCGGCAACCGGATTTGCCCGCATGAAAGACTCCACCGGAAAATGGCTCGCCAATTTCGACCCTTTCAAATCCGGCGCGAACCATCATTATGTAGAAGGCAATGCGTGGCAGCTCACCTTTTTCGTGCCGCAGGATGTTCCGGGGCTTGCCGGCAAGATTGGGGAGGGAGAGTTTGTGAAACGGCTGGACTGGGGATTCAATGAAAGCGTTAAATGGCGTTATAATGGCCCGAACGACCAGTACTGGGATTATCCGGTGGTGCAGGGAAACCAGCAATCGATGCATTTTGCCTTCCTGTTCAACTGGGTGAAAAAGCCCTGGCTGACGCAAAAATGGAGCCGCTCGGTTGTGGACCGGTATTACGGCCATGAGGTCTCAAATGCCTACCTCGGCGATGAGGACCAGGGGCAGATGAGCGCCTGGTTTGTAATGGCCGCATTGGGACTGTTCCAAACCGACGGGGGCACCCGCGTGGACCCGATCTACGAGATAGGCAGCCCCATGTTTGAAAAAGTGGTGATTAACCTGGGTCAGCAATTCGGGAGAGGCGGCACATTCACGATCGAAGCCAGAAATACGTCCCGTAAGAATGTGTACGTTCAAAGCGCCACCCTCAACGGCCAGCCGCTGCAGAATTTCTGGTTCAAAGCGTCGGATCTGCTGAAAGGCGGATCGCTGGTATTGGAAATGGGCCCGGAACCCAATACCGGCTGGGGGGCGGGTGCACTGCCGCCCCGCGAATAGGGCCCGCGACCCGGTGATCCCGCCCGGATGAAGCGGTGGTGCGGTAAGTGGTACATTTTTCCTAACTACTGAAAGGTAATACCAGGAGAAAGTCATATACCAAAACCGCATTCACTATGAGATCTTATCGTATCAGCCTGTTTACAATCGTGTTGGCATTTACCTTGTCTGGTCTTGCCGTGGCCCAGGAAGCGGCGCCTGAATTGCCGTCTGCTGAAATTTCCGACATGAGTGGGAAAATTGTCAACACGACCAATATTGCCCACCCCGATGCCAACCTGCTAATCCTGACCTGGGAGACCGGCACGCCCGGTTCGCTGCTGTGCCTGGATGCCATTTCCATGCTGAAAGATTCCATTGCGAAAGCCACCCGCACCAAGGTAGTGATGATCAACTTTGATCCTGCCGCGGACCTTAACAAAGTGAAAGCGACAGCCAAAGAACATCAATGGACCTTCGAAGGCTACGTCGATCCGAAACAGGATTTTAAAAACGCGGCCGCTATCTCCTTCTTGCCCGTTGTGCTGATCGTGGACCGTAACAACAAGATCGTTTACCGGAAGGCGGCATTCTACCTTGGTGACGAACAGACAGTCATGTCGGAATTGAAGAAGCTCAGCCGGTAGTGCGCCGGAGAAGCTTCACGACTGAATTTATTCTACAATTTTTTGAGACAAATTGTGTAGATTTTTGGTGATTTTTCGCTCCTGATCTCAACTTGAAAATACTGGAACAGGGAGGAAATTGTACAAAACGTATATGATTTTGTATCTCCCGGTATCGTTGTAAAAGAGAAAACAATCTGAGAGCGATGAACAAACAATCTGGCCCGCTGCCGGCTTCTGCACAGTGTAGGATTATTCTGATTTGCCTCGCGCTCGCCGGTATCGTTCCGGGATGCAGGAATACTGAAAAGAGCGGGCACGATGTTCAGCTCAAAGCCTGGATCGACAGCCTCGACCGGACCTCCCGGATCATGGGCAGCCAGAAAGCGATTGCCAGCCTGGATTCGTTCATGGGTACGCTCAAAAGTAGGAATATCCATGACAGTATCCTCTATTTCAAATTTATGAAGGTGCTGAGCCACCGCGACTCCACCATGAACGAAGCCGCGCTGGCCTATACCGACAGTTTGCTCGGGCTGTTCGGCCCGCTGCACGTGCGCCGCGAGAATCCCATCGAATATTCGAAGGCATTGTTGCTGAAGGGGGACGACCTGCTGAAGCAAAAGCAACACTACCAGGCTTATCGCAACTATTACCATAGAAAGTCGTTCCTCACCTCAGTGGGCGAGATATGTGAATGCGCCCGGTACAGCAGCCGGATCGCCAATTTATCCTATAAAGAGGAAAACTATTACCAGGCGATTGAGTACTGGAGACAGGAATTAAAAGAACTGGCCAAATGCAGGGAGCCGGAGAATTTTCAATTGGAATTTATTGAAAAACAGGGTAGCATGCGAAATATCGGCATTGCCTATCTACTCCTCAACGAGCCGGAAAAAGCGCTCGATTACTTCAACCAGGCCAGCCGGTTTATAGACGGACATGCCGGCCGGTTTCCGCGGGAGCAAAATTTTATCCGGTTCGCGCGGATCGTCATCCTCAGGCACCGCGCGGAAGCTTATGCATTGAAAGGAGATAACCGCACCGCCGAAAGGCTCATCAGGCAGTGCCTCGTCCACGATCCGACGATCGAATGGTCGATCGATGTCGAGCGGGAGTCGCGGCAGATCCTGGCGCAGATATACGTGGACCTGCACGAGTACGACAAAGCACAGGCGCAGCTGGATACATTGATACGCCTCCCGGGTGCAGCAGCCAATGCTTCTGCCGGCAGCCTGTACCAGGCCTTGAAGGCATCTGTGGCGTATGGTCGGGGTGATTTTAAAGAAGCCGGTAAACTGTTGATGGACAGGCTTGAAACGGAGCGTACGGCGAAACTGCAAAGGAATGCGGAAAGCAGAAACAATGTTGGGCACATGTTGCAGCAGGTCCAGCGCGAGTATGAAACCGAACTCGCGGCGGAAAAAGACGCGCGGAAAACGCTGATCCTCCGGTTTTCAGTGGCCATTTCATCCGCTTTGGCGGTCATTATTTACCTCATTTGGCGTAATGCCCGCAAAAGGGCTGCCAACCTGCGTGCTGTCACGCAGCTGAACGAGGTGATCACGCAAAGCAACGTCGCCCTTCAGGACACGGTGAATGCGCTGGAAGAATCGGAAGTAGAGAAGGAAAAGATGCTGCGGATCGTGGCCCACGACTTGCGGAACCCTATCGCCGCTATGATCTCGGGTGCCGACGTGCTTTTTATGGACCAGATGCCTACCGAGGAGCAGGCGATGCTTGTCAACGCCATCCAGCAATCGGGCCAGCTGGCATTCGGGCTCATCGGGCAGATCCTGCAATCGGACCCGGGCAGGAAGAAGATCAGTAAAAGCGAGGAGGACCTGGCGGAAATCGTGCAGTCGTGCATCGATATGCTGAGCTACAAGGGTAAGGAAAAAAAGCAAACCATCCATTACGACTATGAGCAGGCCATCGTGCCTGTCGACCGGGAAAAGATCTGGCGCGTCTTTTCCAACCTGCTGAGCAATGCCGTTAAATTTTCACCATCGGAAAGTGCCATCAATGTCAATTTGCAGAAGCGTTCGAACCTGACGCTGCTGAGCATTCAGGACCATGGCATCGGCATTCCGGACGAGCTGAAAGGCCATATCTTTTTATCGACCACCGACGCCAGGAGGGTAGGTACGGCCGGCGAGCAATCGTTCGGGATCGGGCTGTCCATTTGTAAGCAGATCGTAGAAGCGCATGGCGGAAGGATCTGGTTCGAATCGGTAACCGGCATCGGTACTACATTTTTGTAGAGTTGCCGGGCTAGCGGCCCAACATTATCATGCAGCCTTGGAAAGCGCCGGGCGGCGACCGTTTCGTGATTGAATGACGGGATAACTGCATCCGGGTTTGCCTGAATCTCTTTTCGAAAAAAATTAGTAACCGCAGCGGGTAGGTTATGTAACTATTTGCTTTATTTATATAGAATTACTTCGAAGTAATTTTTAGAGCATCCCACTAAATTTCTTTCAGATTGCTTTTCCAACGGACCGGTGCACCTGTATTGGTTTGGAAATGTATTGCCTACCTTTTTCACAACTCTTATCATCATGGACGAAAAACAACTGAGGAAATCTTTTATTGATCCGGTACTGGAATGGGCGCGGGCCAATCAGAAACCCAGGGAACATCATTTGAAGGGGCTTCTGGAAGCCACTGATACCGCAGAAGCGGCGGAAGCGGTAGAAATGCCGTTTACGGTTCCTGCGCAGTTTACCGGAAAGGACTACATCACCATGCTGCTGCACGTCGACGCCGAAATCGAGCACGGGCTCATGCTGCAATACCTTTATTCGGCTTACAGCATCGGCGGGCCGCAAATTCCCGAGAAATACAGGGAGCGGGTGCATAACTGGAAGAACATCATTCTCGGGATCGCCAAAGAGGAGATGGGGCACTTCATTTCCGTCCAGAATGTGTTGAAGATCATAGGTGCTCCGCTGAATTTCGGCCGCGAAAGCTATCCCTGGGATGTACCCTTTTACCCTTTTCCCTTTACGCTCGAAAAGTTTACGCTCCGGTCGCTGGCCAAATACGTATATGCCGAAGCGCCAGCGGCATGGCTCGCCGGCGACGAACCCGTAGCCAAAGAGATCAATGCGCTGGTGCATGCGCAGGCTTCCGACCCACACACCGTGGGGGCGCTGTTCAAGGTGCTGCTGCAACTGATCCAGGACCCGAAAGTGATCTCCGATGATGCGTTTCAGCCGGGCACCTATCCCTACCAGGCCAAATTCGACGAATGGGGCCGGGGTTATACCGGCGGGAACAGGGGAAGTTCCAAAGAAGGAGGGTTTACCAAAAGCCCCGATGTGCTCGTTGCCCCGCTGCTCTCCCGTGATGATGCCTACAATGCGCTGGACCAGATCGCCGAACAGGGTGAGGGCGAAGAAACGGACGACGAAGCCAACCCCTCGCATTTCCAGCGCTTTTTGTTCATTTTCAACGATTTCAAAGCGATTTTAGAAGAAACCGGCGGCGATTTCGATCCGGCCTACAATGTGGCTACCAACCCGTACGCGGGCCAGCCCGACGACGCCGGCACGGCTTCGAACGAGCCTGCGGATGAGATGGAGCGGAATATCATCACCAGTGACGAAGGGATCTTGTGGGCCAATCTGTTTGACGTCCGCTACCGGTTGCTGCTCAACTTTCTCAGCCACAGTTTCCTGCTCGATAATGGCAACAATAATGTAGGCTCATTCACACCACGGGGGCTGATCATCAACTCCACATTCGGGGAAATGTACAACCTCCGGAGCCTGGCCGCTATTCTCGTGCAAACGCCGATCGCCCCGCATAGCAAGCTCATGGCCGGCCCGCCGTTCACCTCGCCGTACAGCATCGATCTGCCATTTGGCGAGCACAACCGCTGGCGTCTGCACCGCGACCTGCTCGATGCGTCGGGCCAGCTCATCGAAGGCCTGAAAAAATTGAGGACGCCGCATGGCCAGTACCTGAATGTCTTGCAGGAAATAGACCGCAAGCTGCTGGAAGCCATCGCCCAACTGATGCAGGCCGAGCTCGCCTGAGTTTTCTCAACACATTAAAGCCAAAACCATTGCCGGATATGAAAATTCTAGCATTACGAATACTTCCTCCCATCGCGATCGGGCGCCTGGGCGAATCGGACAAGCCGATGGCCGCTTATAACCTCGAACTATCCGAAGACAAGCCCCTGGATTTCCGGAAAATCGTCCCGGAAAAGAGCTTTGAAGTACATCCCGCAACCGGGGAGATGACGGCCTATGAACCGGACAGGGTACAATTCAAGGACGCAGAAAACCTCGACGACAAGACGGGCAAAGCACACCCGGTGGCTCCATTCCTGGAAGTGTTCGCCATTACGGACGAGGAACCGGACAAGTTGGTCCCGCTGACGGTCGACTTGCTGCAAAAGGCGGGTTACCAGCTGGATGCTATCAGCTGGGATGTACAGGTGGGCAATATCAAGATATTCAGGCGTACCAATGATGAACATGACAAGATGTACGCTACGATCAACGACATCCGTTCGCACGAGCTGAAACCTTTACAAGGCGAATGCATTAATTTTATCAAAGGAAAAACGCTGCCGCTCGGGTTTGTCCAGTTTATCAGGCCTACGCCGGAGTTTCCCGAGATCCGGTTCCGGTTTACCCCCGCCGCGGGAAAGGTGTACGGATCGAGCCTGCTCCGGAAAAAGGATGGTAAAGAGCAGGTAGACCCCGTATTCGCCGGCCGGCGTGACGACCCCATTTTGTATGATACCGAAAAGGGATGCTGGCGCGGTTATTCGGAAACCAGCACGCCCAATCCGCGCTACACCAACCCGGCACAGATATTTGCCGGATACTCCGATGCAAAGAACAACCAGATCAGCTGGGGCTACCTCGACGATGAATGCGACGGTTTCGTGACCGTGAAACTCGCAGGGCCTACCGGCACAATCCTGTCTGCGAATGCGCACATCAGCGCCGGTCCGCCCGCATACGCACCCGATACCCTGCCTATCCGCGTGGTGTCCGACGAATTGGAACAAATTCTGCTCGGTACCGATGTGGATGGCGAAGTGACTATCGAAGAAGCCGAGGAGATCATCCGGCGCGCCTTCGAAACGATCCGGCTGATGAACACGGCGATCATGAACGGCAATGCGTATGAGGGCAAACTCAACATTGCCAGCACGATGGTCAGGCAGAATACCAACGACTTCGGGCGTCTTTACGAGCCGATCATGGCTACTTCGCTCGTAGATAATATGGCTTTGCAGGTGCTGCACGAACGGGTTTTTGCTGGGCTGAGCACCGGCGCTTCGCCCTGGTTTGAGGACTTGCTCCGCAAGCCCGAGGAAATCGGGGACCTGTCGGCGAAAGCCCTCCGGAAAATGCCTGCGCTGATGCGCGGGGCCGATGGACGCTCGCTCACCTTTACGCGGCGGCAGATCAACATGGTGATCAAGGCCGCGGCCCGGTCGATGATGCCCGAAGCCGACACGGTTGCCGGCGACGACCCGCTTGTGCCATCCAACCTGACCGCCCAGCTGCATTACCGCGGCAAAGGAAACCCGATGAGCGTTTTACCCCGCACTGCCATTTCCAATTGTTTTCCGGGGCTGGAATTTGATTTCAGAAACCTCTGGCGCCGGGCATTCCAGGGTATTGTACTCATCGAAAACAACAATTACGTGATCGATGCCGACGATGCCTATGCGCATTTGGTAGATCACCGGCTGGTGGCCATTGACGGGAAGCCTACCATGGTGGCTACCTCGGGCCCGGTGTTCCCCGACGGCGACAGCGTGCCGCTCCGCACGGAAGCCAACCCGAACGGCGTGTCGTTTATGGAATGGTCCAATTCCATGGTGAATGTGCTGCAAAAGCAGGGCCAGCAGGTTGACTGCTATTTTACAGCCGAAAAAAGCACGCATGAAGTGGTCGCGGACCTGGAAAAGCTCGATGATCCCGCCCTTTACAAAAAAGTAATGCTGACGGTCAATAAAGTATTTGACGGAGACAGCGCGACGCTTTCGGAGCAGATCATCCGGCCCGGCGAACTTACCCAGGGCCTCTGCGCACCCTGGCAAAACGACTACCGCGAGTGTGCTTGCTATTACTGGGCTGCCAGCCGTCCCGACTATGTGAACGTGGTTCCCGATGAAAAGGGGTTGAGCACCGGCGACAGCTGGATGGCAAAAAAACGCACCGGCAGCTACATTCCCGACGACCGGGTGAATAAAAGGCTGCTTTCCTATGACGACCTGTTTATCAACTGGCAGGGCGAGCTCAACTTTATCGTAGAAGGAAAAGATGCACTCAACAGCTGACATGGAACCCGCTGTGGCGGTAGCACGGCTGGCCGGAACGATTGCCTCGCAGTCCCGGCCGAAGTCGCCATTGGCCCACCTGATCAGGGGAGGCGGCAATACCCAGCTTTTCATCCCGAATGGCAGCAGGCTGTACACCCTGGCAGGGGATGTGGAGCAGCGCATCGCCAGGGCACTGGATGCCGGGGATGAAGCGGAGTTGCACGACCTGCTGGTGAGATGCGGCTTGTCCGCCTCCGATTATGTGGACGATACGCCGTTGGAAAGCCCGAGGCTCTACGCCCTGTCACTCGCTATCGCCCAGAAATGCAACATGGGCTGTACCTATTGTTATGCCGACCAGGGTAGCTTTGGCGGGAAATCCAAAAGCATGACGCTGGAAACGGCGCTCTGTGCGATAGACCTGCTCATGGACCAATGTCCGGAAGGCGAGAAAGTGCAGCTTACATTCCTGGGTGGTGAGCCCCTGGCGAACCGTAAAGCGCTGACCGAAGCGACGACGTATGCGGTGGCCAAAGCGGCCAGGAAACACATCAAGGTTGGTTTTTCAATCACCACCAATGGCACGATGGTCACCGAAGCCGATGCCCGCTTCTTTGAAGAATATGGTTTCGCAGTAACCGTCAGCCTCGACGGTATCGGTCCGAGCCATGACCTGCAAAGGCCTATGAAGGGTGGCAGGGGCAGTTTCGACCTGATTATGAAAAACCTGGCGCCGCTGCTGGCCATGCAGGAAAAGATGCAGGTATCGGCCCGTGTCACGGTTACCCCGCGTAACCTCGATCTGTCGGTGATGCTCGACGAATTCATCCGGATGGGCTTCCACAGTGTTGGTTTTTCTCCGCTGCTGAGGTCGATCAACGGGCGTGATGAAATGGGCAGGGAAGAACTTTCGCTACTGCTGGAAAACATGATCGCTTGCGGACTGAATTTTGAAAAGAACGTGCTCGCCGGCAGGCGGTACCCTTTTTTGAATATGGTGAATGCATTAAAGGAAATTTCCAAAGGCACGCACCGTCCTTATCCATGCGGGGCAGGAGCGGGTTATATGGGTGTTTCGGCCGACGAGGAGCTCTTTGCCTGCCATCGGTTCGTCAATGAGGACGCAGGTAAAATGGGCAATCTCAGCACCGGTATCGACGCCGGTTTGCAGAATGGCTGGCTGTCGTCGCGGCATGTGAGCCGCCAGAGCCCCTGTACCCAATGCTGGGCGCGCTACCTGTGCGGAGGCGGCTGCCATCACGAGGTGATCGCCAAAGGCCGCACGGCCTGCGACTACATTCGTTCGTGGCTGCATTACACGATACAGGCCCACGAGCGGCTATCGCGCCTGAAACCCGGATGGAACATGTAACAACCTATGGTGCAGGATTTTGAAATCGTAATCATCGGTGCGGGACCGGCCGGTCTTGCTGCGGCGGTCCGCCTGCTCGAAATGGGGCATTCGGTAGCCCTGGTCGAGCAGGAAGCATTTCCCCGCCCGCAGATCGGGGAATCGCTGTCACCGGGAGTGCGACCTATTTTCGACTACCTCCATGCCGGCGACCTGCTGGATGACTTTTCCTATTTGCATAACAAACCTGCCAGAATTGCGTGGGGCGGGGGAGACCCCGCCCTCCTGCAACCTGGCCAGCGTGGAGCAGGAATGGTCGTCGACAGGGCACGGCTGGATGCCCGACTGCTGGCTTTCGCCACAGGTAAGGGGTTGCGGCTGTTCCAGCCTGCCCGGATAGCCGCATCGGTTTGGCAAGGCGACAAGTACGAATTCAGAATCCGGTCGGCGGAGGGAGATCAGCGCATTACGGGCAGCATTGTCCTCGACGCCCGCGGGCGCAATGGCGCACCCACCCGGGAGCGCTTGCAGCTTGCCCCCGCGTCCGTAGCGCTCTGGGCGCACGTGCCCGCGAGAGCAATGCCCGACGAAGCATGCATCGAAACCGTCGACGAAGGCTGGATATGGGGGGCGCCCGTGCCGTGGGAGCAGTACCGGATCATGGTATTTACCGACCCGGATTCCCTCAAAAGCCGCAGCAAAACGCAAACGATGCGGCAAATGCTGGCCGGTTCAAGGCTATTCGGTGCATTGGTAGCGGAAGGTCTGGAACTAAAAACCTGCCTCGTGCAAACCTACGTACATATGCACCCGTGGGAACAGCAGTACCTCCGAGTCGGCGAGGCCGCATTCGCGCTCGATCCGCTGTCCTCGACGGGCTTGGAGGCAGCCATGCGCTTTTCGCTGCAAGCAGCCGTTGCGGTCCATACCATGCTGACAGATAACGATCCGACGGTCGCAAAAGCATTTTATGAAAGCAAACTGGCCGACGCGGTAGCCAGCCACCACCGCTGGACTTCCGGATACTATGCGGAAGCCGGCAAAATCAATGCCCATTTCCCTTTTTGGCAAAAAAGAAGGGAATTCCGCATGGAAGCCATACCCGCGACGAATGCGTTTACTGCATTGGTAAAACAGCGGCTCGCATGGCACCCGCCCAAGCCGGCCGGAGAACCTGCCGCCGTCCCCATCGACCCGCTGATCCGGTTTCTTTGGGACAAGCCCGTGCGCCTGTCGGCCCAGCTTGCATTCAGCCCCGAATTTGCCGTTACCGGCGATCGGGTCGAAGTGCGGCGTGCATTGGTACATCCCAACCTTTCGAGACCATTGGTTTACATCAACCAGATTGAAATACCCCCGCTCCTGAACACATTGGGCGAAGGGGTTACCTACGGCAGCGCCATCGAAACCTGGTGCCGGCATATCCCGATCCCGGATGTCAGGAAAGTGCTTGGCTTTCTTTGGGGGGCGGAGATCGTGCAGTGACAGCAGAACGACTACCACGTCGCCGTGGGCCGTGGCACCGCATACCTACCGCTATTGCCTAAAAATTTCGCCTCATTTTTGAATTCCTGGCAAAATGAGTAAAATGCACAATTATTCTTTTTTTGTCCTAACCCACGGCCAGGTAAATGTCAGACGTTTCGCTTCCGGATTCACAACTTTGGTGCCTGATCAAAGACGATGACCAGGCTGCTTACACCGCACTTTTCCGGAAATATTACCCCGCATTACTCGGCTACGGTAAGTCGCTCACCGACCACCACGGACTGGCCGGTGATTGTGTGCAGGAAACATTCATGGAAGTCTGGATTTACCGGAAAAACCTCGCGGTTCCGGATTCCGTGAGGGCCTACCTCCTCGCAGGCGTAAGGCGGCGCATTGCACGCAGGCTCGAACGCGACCGCATTTTCAGGCATTCGCGCGACATCGGCGAGGCCGAATTCTCATTCCAGTTTACACCGCTCGATGCCATGATCTCCGACGAAGAAACGCGCAGGCAGGTACATCAGCTCAATACCCTCCTCAACCAGCTCCCCGCCCGCCAGCGTGAGGCGCTGTATCTCCGCTACCATCAGCAGCTCGACATCGACGAGATCGCCCGCCTGATGCAGATCAATCCGCAATCCGCTTCCAACCTGCTCCACCGCGGCATCAAGCATATCCGCGAAGTTTGGGTAGGGGAATTACACACGTTCGCATTGCTCTTGTGTGTGTATTTTTAAAATTTTTATCAAAAAAATTAAAAATCGGTGAGTATCGCCGCCGGATGCCGTCCTCTCCTGCCTGAAAAACCATTACTTCATGCAGCGAGAAAGCTATACCACCGTTACGCAGTTCTGCGACGACGCATTGTTCCGCGAATGGGTTATCACGGGCCGTGATAATGCCGGCTGGGTGCAATGGCTCGAAGCGAATGCGGCCAAGCAGCGGCTGGCACAGGAAGCACGTTACCTGATCCTGGCGATCGGCGACGATATGACCGGTGCCACGGCCGGGGAAACCGATCAGGCGCTGGAAGAAACCTGGTGGCGGATCCACGAGCACGAGCATCGCGTGCTGCCGACGGGCTTCACGGGCTGGTGGCGTGCGGCGGCGGCAGTGCTGTTGTTTGCGCTCGGGCTTGGATGGTATGTCTCCCGCCAGCAACTGTCAGTAACAAATACGGCCATGCGGAAACCACCGGCGGCTTCCCCGGCGAAACGCGAGATCGAAGTTTTCAACGATTCCAGAGTTGCCAGGCTTGTAAACCTCGAAGACGGCAGCACGATCATCCTGCAACCCGGCGGAAAGCTGAGCTACCCGGCGAAATTTGCAGCAGGTAAGCGGGAGGTACATCTGGCGGGTGAGGCGTTTTTTGAAATAAGCAAAAACCGTCGGCGGCCTTTCCTGGTCTACACCAACGACATTATCACGGAGGTGGTCGGTACGAGCTTCCGCGTCAAAGCGGCAGACGACCAGCCCGAAGTGGAAGTGTTTGTGAAAACCGGCGAAGTGCATGTCCGGCAGGTCAAACCGAAGAATAATGCGTCCGAAAACGTGGTATTGCTGCCCAACCAGTCTGTCAGTTACGTAAAATCCCGGAGCCTTTTTGAAAAACCTGAAAACAAGGATATACCGAAAAGGGCTATCGAATACCTGAATTTCGACTTCTCCGATGCGCCCGTCGAGACGATCTTCTCGGCGCTTGAAAGTGCTTACGGCGTCACGATCGACTATCCCCGTGAAGCTTTGCGCAACTGTTACCTCTCCACTTCGCTGTCCGACGAACCGCTCTTGTCGAAATTGAAAATCGTTTGCGAAAGTATCAGCTCCGGTACGCAATTCCGCATGGAAGGGAACCACGTCGTTGTAGAATCCACCGGATGTAATGAATGACCCGCATATGAATTAACAAACCTGCCTATTCAAAAAAGAGCCGGACTGGTTGCAGCAGGCCGGCTCCCGAAACCACAACCCCGATTGCATGACGCCCTGGGAGTGGGGTGTTATTGCCCAATTTTTCTGTCGAATCGAAACAATAAACCGTCAAATCTATGAAGAAAACTTTGACTGCCAAACGCTTATTGTGTCAACTCTTGATGAAGTCGTTACAACAAATCGTCCTTTTGATTGTCGTAGCCCAGCTGGCGATGGCCGCACCGCTGGCCGGTCAGAACCTGCTGGAAAAGAGAGTTACGCTGAATCTTAACCGTGCTACGCTGGGTAGCGCATTGCAGCAGCTGGAAAAAACAGCTGAAATCAAGTTCTCCTACAACTCGCGGATGCTGCCCCTGAAATTCACCGTGACGCTGAATGCGCAGAACGAGCCGCTCGCCGCGGTACTCGACAAACTGCTTCTGCCCAACAAAATCCGCTACAAGCAGGTGAGCAACCGGATCGTGCTTCGCAGCCAACCGGAGGTAATTAACGCCGCCGAGCCGGCCCCGAATGAGCCGAAATATGCGACGGTGGTCGACGACCGGTCGGTGGTAGGGAAGGTTTCCGGCGAAAAGGGCGAAGGCTTGCCGGGCGTCAATATCGTGATCAAAGGCAGCCAGCGCGGAGCAGTGACCAATGCCGACGGCAGTTACAGCCTGCTGGTGCCGGATGGCGAGCAGACGGTCGTGTTTTCGTCTGTGGGGTTCATCTCGCAGGAGGTCGTAGTGGCCGCGCAACGTACGGCGCTAGACGTTGTCCTGAAAGTGGACGAGAAGGCGCTCGAAGAAGTGGTGGTGGTGGGTTATGGCACGCAGAAGAAAGTGAACCTGACCGGCTCGGTATCCACCGTGAATGTCGACAATATGCAAAGCCGCCAGGTGAGCAACAGTCTTGCGGCATTGCAGGGCCAGGTGACCGGTTTGCGCATCAGCCAGGGCACGGGTATGCCGGGGCGCGAGAGTGTTTCGCTGACGCTCCGCGGCGCGAGCTCGTGGGGCACCAACACCAGCCCACTCGTGTTGGTGGATGGCGTGGTGGGTTCGCTGGATGTATTGCCGATGTCGGATATCGAAAGCATTTCGGTGCTGAAAGATGCGGCTTCGGCTTCCATTTATGGCGCACGCGCAGCGAACGGGGTGATACTGGTTACCACCAAGCAGGGCAAGAAGGGCAAGCCTGCATTGACCTACAACATGTCGCTCCGCACGCAGTCGCCCACGGGTGTGCCAAACCAGATCTGGAATTCGGGCCAGTATATGGAGCTTTTCAATAAGGCGGTGGCCAGGAATGCAGTGAGCGCCGTGCCGTTCCCGCAGGCGCTGATCGACAAATACAAAGACCCGAACCGTGACAAGAATATGTTCCCCGACTACAACTGGGCCGACGCCGTCTGGAAATCGGCACCGATGCAGGAGCATAATGTGGGCGTGAATGGTGGTTCCGACGCTTTCAAGTACAATGTATCAGCCGGGATCATCGATCAGAAAGGCGTGCTGATGGGGCATAAGTACAAGCGTTTCAATGGCTTGGCCAATCTGTCCACGACGATCAATAAATACATTACGGTCGGTACCAACGTGAGTTATATGAAAGGGAATTCGGTTTCGCCTTACTATGAAAACCAGAATTTCGTCCTCATGACGATCACCCAGGCACCCTTGGTAAAACCCTACCTGCCCGACGGCAGCGGGCGCTACACCGACAAGGCCGTTCCTACCGGCGTAGGCGGCACGCAGAATAACCGCAACCCGTTCTGGATTGCCAATGAAACTTACCGCGATTACGAGGACTGGCAGGCCAACGTTCAGGGCTGGCTCGATGTGAATTTCCTGCAAACTGAGAAAATGGGCTTGAAATGGAGCTCCAAATACGCGTCCAGGTTCGCCGAGCAGTTCCGCAACATTTACCATTATGGTGCCGATGCCTATTACTATCTGCCCGAAAATGAATACGTGGCGGGCGGTGCCAATGCGTACCAGAAGGGCACGCCGTTCGGGCCGGAGGCATTGGGTGTCAACCAGGGCAATTTCAGGACGCTGCTGAATACGTTTTATTCGTCTGTCAACTGGAACTGGAACCCCGACCGCCATGACATTTCGCTCATGGTAGGGTACAGCCAGGAAGAGCAGAAATACCGCTGGCTTGGCGGAACGCGCAATGTGTTCCCCGTTAAAAATATGTACGAGCTGGATGGTATGGGGCCATTGAACCAGACCACTACCGGCGGCCTCACTGAATGGGCATTCCAGTCGATTTTCGGTCGGGCTACTTATGCGCTGGCTTCGAAGTATCTTCTGGAAGCGAATTTCAGGTACGATGGTACTTCCCGTATTTATAAGGACAGCCGCTGGGGCTTTTTCCCTTCCGCTTCGGCTGCGTGGCGGATCAGCGAGGAGGCTTTTATCCGCGATGGTGCCAACTGGATCGACAACCTCAAACTCAGGGCTTCGTACGGTTTGTTGGGGAATGCCAATATCGGCGAGTACCCATGGCAGGAAACCTACGTATCCACCACTTATGCATTCAATGAGGCGCTGAATCAGGGGGTGCAGCAGACCGCCTACCGCAACCGTGCGCTTAAATGGGAACAGACGAAGACCGCGGATATCGGGCTCGATTTTAACCTCAAAAACGACCTGATCTATGGTACCATCGACTGGTACAACAAACTTACCACTGGGATTCTGGCCGCCGCAATCATTCCCGGCAGCGCAGGAATGTCGGCCCCGACGATCAACTACGGGACACTGCGAAACTATGGACTGGAAATCGAGCTGGGGCACAAGGGTAAGTTTGGTTCGGTCGAATACGGCATTAACGGGCAAATTTCTGCCAACCGTAACAAAGTCATCAAGTTCCCGGCACCCGCTTACAGCGACCGCATTATCCAGGAAGGCTTGCCCTACCGCGACTACTATCTCTATGAATACACAGGCCTTTTCAAGTCGGAGGAGGAGCTGAAAGCCGTGGTAACGCCCGGTAACCCGCAGCTGGGCGACATTAAATTCAAAGACCAAAACAATGACGGCAAGATCGACGGCGACGACCGCGTTCGCGTGAAAGGTGCTTATCCCGGTTTTATTTACTCGTTCGGCGGTAATGTGAGGTGGAAGAATTTCGACTTAGCCGTTTTCTTCCAGGGGGTTCAGGGGCAAAAGGTAAGGACGTATTTCTTTGGCGAAGACCCTTTCTCGCAAGGCTCTTCCCCGCATCCCAAATTCCTGGACGCCTACGATCCCGTGACCAACCCTGACTCCGAAGTGCCGGCCATTTACGGATGGGGATATGCACCGATGACAGGCGGAACTGCCCAGAACTCGACGTATTTTCTCAAAGACGCCTCGTACCTGCGCCTGAAAAACTTGCAGATCGGCTACACGATACCGGCCTCCGTCACGAAGAAGGTGGGAATCAGCCATCTGAAAGTATTCCTCACGGGGGACAACATCCTCACTTTCACCAAATACCCCGATCTCGACCCCGAGCGCGCGGGCGATGGCTGGCATGCCCAGTATCCTCAGCTGAAAGTGTATTCGGTGGGTCTGAACCTGCGATTCTGATTGGGGAAAATGATTGAATGATTGAATGATGATTTAAAAGATTTTAAGATATACTCCTTATGAAAACTTTTCTAAACCGTATTCTTTTGCCGGCTATCCTCCTGGCCACGGCCACGGGTTGCAGCGATGATTTTCTGGATAAAAATCCGCCGCAGGAAATTGCCGCCGGGCAATTCTGGACCTCCGAGGGCGATGTGCAAATGGGCCTTGCCGGTTGCTATGCCCGATTGAAAGGCACCTACGTGACCTGGCACCGCAGCTACTGGGACGCCGCCGCCGATAATGGCTGGGCGCAGCATTACGGCGACATCCGCCTGATGCAGTCGGGCACGCTCGATCCCGCAAACTCGGGTGCGCCGCGGTCGCTGTACACGTCGTGCTACCAGGGCATTGCGGGTGTGAATATATTTCTTCAGAATTTCTCCAAAGTAGCGCTACCCGACGCCGCTGCAAAGGCTTACGAAGCCGAAGCGCGGTTCCTGCGGGCGTTATTCTATTTCGAGCTGGTGCAGCGTTGGGGCGGCGTGGTGATTTACCGGGAGGTACCGGCCGATATCGAGCAGTTGAAGATCGCCAAATCCACGAAAGAGGACGTTTACAAATTCATCGAAGAAGATCTGAATTTTGCCGTGGCGAACCTGCCCGACGACGCTTACAAGTCGGGCCATGCGGTGAAAACCAGCGCCAGGGCATTGCAGGCGCGTATCGCATTGTTCCAGGGTAAATGGGATGATGTGATTTCGCTCACATCCGCAATTATCTCCTCCGGCAAGTATTCGCTTGCACCCGACCTCGAATCTCCGTTTATCAAGGGAAAAGGGCAGGCCTCGTGCCCGGAGATTATTTTCTCCATCAAATACATCGAAACCCGGGACGGCCGGCAGTCGAACGACGGCGGCCAGGAGGTGGAATTTTTTCGCTGGGGCGGGCTCACACCGACTAAGGACCTGATCGACGAATACGAGACCGGCGACCTGCGCCTGAAAAAGTGGTATTACTTTTCACCCAATAAGACTACTTTCGAGCGCGAGGATGGCTTCAAATTTCAGACCGAATTTACTGCCACCAACTACGGTCTGATCAAATTTGCGGCCATCTGGGATCCGGGCCGGTTTATCCCCAGCGAACGCGATATCCTCACAGGCCACGACATTGTGCTGTTCCGTCTTGCAGACATTTACCTGATGCATGCCGAGGCCCAAATGGAAAAGGCCGGGGGTGCAACCACCGATGCCAGGTCGCTTTCGTATGTGAATGCGATCCGCACCCGTGCGGGCGTCCCGGCGCTCACCTCGCTCACCCGTGCGCTTGTGCGCAAGGAGCGCAGGCGGGAGCTCGCGTTCGAAGGCCTCCGCCTGTTCGACATCGTCCGCTGGCGCATTGGCAAGGATATTAATGACAAGCTGATACACAGTAACATACGGTTGAAATGGGACGATAAGTTCTATGTATGGCCGTTCTCGCAAAGTGAAATTGATATTAACAAAGCGCTGGTTCAAAATGAGGGATATTAAAAGCCGTCAGTTCATTCAGGTGCTGCTGGCAGGTGTGTGGGCGCTGGTAACACCGGCCGCCCACGCCCAGCTGGCGGAGAAGCATAACCTTCAATTTGGCCAACTGGCCCGGGTGTGGGACGAGGCGCTTCCGCTGGGCAATGGCACCATCGGCGCGCTGATCTGGCAGCGCGAAGGCAAGCTGCGCTTTTCGCTCGATCGCGCCGACGTGTGGGATATGCGGCCGATGGCCGGCCTGCACCGGGAGGAGTTTAGCTACAAATGGGTGCAGGAGCAGGTCCGCAAAAAGGACTACAAGCCTGTTCAGCAGTATTTTGACGCACCCTACGACCGTGAACCGGCGCCTTCCAAAATACCGGCGGGCGCATTGGAGTTCGATTTGCCCGCCGACTGGAAGGTAAAACGGGCCGGGGTACTGCTTGCCCAGGCCTCCGCGGAGGTGGAGTGGGAAAATGGCGTGGTACTGAAAACGTTCGTCCATGCCACGGAGCCGGTCGGCTGGTTCCGGTTTGAGAACTTGCGTGGGGAAATGACGCCGGCGGGCGTCGCGCCGGCGAGCGTCGTACCGGCAATTGTTGCGCCGCGGTATAGCGGTGCGGTGAAGGAGGGCGGCCCGGTCAATTCGCTGGTGGGCGACGATCTGGCGCGGCTGGGCTATAAGCAGGGCACTATAACGCCCGGCAACGGCAGCATTACCTATCGGCAGGAAGGCTGGGGCGGGTTTAGTTATGAGGTGGCGGTACGCTGGAAACCCATGCAAAATGGGGTAGTGGAGGGTGTCTGGAGTGTTTCGTCCCATTACCCTAACGCCGCGGTGAAACCGGTTGCCGGCGTGCTGACGGAGCGCGCTTTGCAGCAAACCTATGCAGCGGCCGTTGTGTCGCACCAGGCCTGGTGGAAGCGCTTCTGGGGCATGTCGGCCATTTCAGTTCCCGATCCGCTCATTGAAAAACAATGGTACCTCGAACAGTACAAGTTCGGGTCGGCCGCCCGTCGGGGTGCTCCGCCGATTTCGCTTCAGGCCGTCTGGACAGCAGATAATGGCCGCATTCCGCCCTGGAAGGGAGACTATCACCACGACCTGAACACCCAGCTCAGCTACTGGCCCGCATATAGCGGCAACCACCTCGAAGAAGCGCTCGGGTACCTCGACCATTTGGACGAAAACAAGGAAAACTACCTACGCTACACCAAACTGTTTTTCGGCGTCGACGGGCTGGCCGTTCCGGGCGTGACCACCCTGGATGGAACCGAAATGGGCGGCTGGATCCAGTATTCGCTTTCCCCGACGGTTTCGGGCTGGCTGGCGCACCACTATTACCTGCAATGGCGGTATGGAATGGACAAGGCTTTCCTGCAATCGCGTGCATACCCGTGGTTCCGGCAGGCGTGCGCTTTGTTTGAAAATATTACAGTCAAAAACGCTGCGGGCGAGCGGCATCTGCCGATCAGTTCGAGCCCCGAGATCCGCGACAACCGCCTGGAAGCCTGGTTTCCGGAAACGACGAATTATGACCTGGCGATCATGAAATTCACTTTCCGGGCGGGTATCGAGCTGGCGGAGGCAATGGGCGACAGGCAGCAGGCAGCTAAGTGGCGCAAGCTGCTGGCTGAATTCCCGGATTTTGCCCGGACCGAGAACAGTGAGCTGATGTTTGCCAGAACCTTACCTTACAATGAATCACACCGCCATTTCTCTCACCTGATGGCCATTCATCCGCTGGGGCTGATCCAATGGGAAGACGGCGAAGATGCCCGGAAAACGATCACGAATACCATCGCCTTGCTGGATAAAGTGGGTCCGGATTTGTGGTGCGGTTACTCCTACGCCTGGCTTGCCAGCCTGAAAGCGCGAGCCAAAGACGGTGCGGGGGCCCGGGATGCATTGGCCATTTTCGCAAAGGCTTTTTGTCTGCCCAATAGCTTTCATGCCAACGGCGATCAGACCAAATCGGGGCTTTCCAAATTTACCTACCGCCCGTTCACGCTGGAAGGTAACTTCGCATTTGCCGCGGGCTTACAGGAAATGATGCTGCAAAGTTATGCGGGTGTGATCGACGTCATGCCGGCGCTTCCGGCAGAGTGGCGCGACGCCGCATTCAGCAATCTCCGCGCAGAGGGCGCAGTGCTGGTGAGTGCGAAAAAAGAAGCGGGGCAGGTTGTAGAGGTGATCCTGGTGACTGAGCAGGCTGGGGAATTTTCAGTGAAACGGCCTGTTGGTGACTGGAAGCTGACGATGTCGAAAAAAGTGCGAAAAATGAAAGAGAATGCACAAATTATCACATTCAGTGCGCCGGCAGGAGCGAAGATCGAACTGCGCCGTCAGCACTGAATGAGGTATTTATTCAACATTTCCGCATGCAGTTCCTCAGCGGTTCTGGAAACCGTGTACTGCATACCTGTGCTTTTCGTCTCCCCGTTTGACAAATAACGTACCCTTGTATTCGGTGATGCCGCCATCCACCTCCCTGGCGTCCTTCACGGCCAGCGTCACATTGTACTGGCCTGAGGAAAAGTACATATCGAAACCGTGTGCGCTTTTGACGGTCATGGTATAGCTCAGGACCACGTTCTTATCGCCATCCATCAAAACGGCCTTTTTGAGCGGGTCTGCAAGGAAAATATAATGCTTTTGGGATAGGGGCACTTCTTTGAGCGCGAAGTAATAGCCTGCTGCGGGTTTGGCGGGTTTTTCCTCGGAAGCAGAAACCAGCAGATTCTGAGCCGCCTGGCTCATGCCGGAGAAGGGGATTAAGAAACAAAAGAAAGCCAGGGTGGTGGATAGTGTTTTCATAATGGTCTGATTAAAAACTGTTTAGAATGTGTTTTCGGGGCGTGCAAGATGTCTTTCCATACAAAAATCGTACCGCGGCATGGACCGTCGAAACGGATACGACTAGCGTGGATTTGTGTTAAATGTTGCCGGACCTCCACCCTATCTTTAAGCATCAAATCCGGAGAACACGGGGCAAATCATTACTTTTGCCGATGGGTCGGGGTTGTTTTTGCATCCCTGCCTGATCCGCGGAACCGCGCAGGACCGTATTCACCTCTGCCTGTTGGAGGAGCGAAGAATATCCTGAACTGAGCTAAACCACCCTTAACCAATTTCCTTTACCTTTTATGAAGTACCTTTTTTTAGCACTGGGCCTCCTCGGTTTCACCGCCCGGGCGCAAACGGGCGCAGGCGCTGCCCATGACTGGCTTATCAAACCGGAAGCTGCCAAGGCGCAGATCGGACCATCCGCAAACGGCACCGACATGGTATTGTCCAATGGCCTCGTGCGCCGGGTATTCCGCCTCCAACCCGACCTGGCTTGCATCGAGTACAAGAACCTCACCAACGGGCAGCAGCTGCTCCGCTCGGTGAAGCCCGAGGCGAGGGTTGTGCTCAATGGCGTTGCCTACCAGGTGGGCGGATTGTATGGCCAGAAAGAGCAGGCATACCTGCTGCCGCAATGGATCGATCAGCTGAAAGTTTCCGACAGCGCCTTCCATTATATAGACCACAAAATCTCGAAAATAATACCCTACCTGACCTGGAAAACCTCCATGTGGGCCGGCAGTAAAAAAGATGCGACCGGAAGCGCGGTTACCTTCCGTTTCACGTCGAAACTTCCTTCGCTCGAGGGTGTGGAAGTGTACGTGCATTACGCGATATTCGACGGTATTCCGCTGATATCGAAATGGGTGACGGTGGAGAATAAAAGCAGGGGCGATGTGACCATAGACCAGGTGGTGAACGAGATTCTGGCGGTAACCGAAGAGGAAAGCGCGGTAGTGGGCAAGCCGGAAGAAATGGCGAAGCCGAATGGTTTGTACATCGAAAACAACTTTGCATTCAATAACTCGATGCGCTACGGGCTGAGCGACCAGGCTACGCATTGGAAGGTCGATAAATCCTACACTTCGCAGGTTAACTACGATTATCAGACCCCCTGTTTGCTGGAAGTGCATCCGAAAGTGCCGGTCGGAACCCGGCTCAAAGCGGGCGACACACTGGAATCGATCCGTACTTATGAATTGCTGATGGACAGCTACGACCGTGAACGCAGGGGGATGGCCATTCGTAAAATGTACCGGACCATCGCACCCTGGACGACGGTGAACCCGATTTTTATGCACCTGGTGAGTCAAAACGACGAGCAGGTGCGGACGGCCATCGACCAATGCGCGGCAACCGGTTATGAAGCGCTGATCCTCAGCTTCGGAAGCCATTGCAATATGGAGGATGTTTCGGCTGGCAACCTCAAAAAATGGAAAGACCTGGCCGATTATGCCCACAGCAAGAAGATCATGATCGGCAGCTACTCGCTTTTCAGCTCGCGGAAGATCAGCGAGGAAGACGATGTAATCAATCCTAAAACCGGTAAAACGGGCGGTGCATTTTTCGGTAATGCGCCTTGTATGGGCAGTAAATGGGGACTGGCGTATCTGGATAAGCTGAAAAAATTCATGGGCTACACCGGCTTCGATATTTTTGAAAACGACGGGCCTTACCCGGGCGATGTTTGCGCGTCGACCTCGCATCCGGGCCACGAGGGCCTGGGCGATTCGCAATGGAAGCAAATGGCATTGCAGAAAAGTCTCTACCACTGGTGCGCCGAAAATGGCATCTATGTGAATGCACCCGACTGGTATTTCCTTGACGGAACCAATAAAGTGGGGCTGGGCTATCGCGAAGTGAACTTTTCATTGCCGCGCGAGCAGCAGAAGATACTGAACCGCCAGAATATCTTCGATGCCACCTGGAACGAAACGCCCTCGATGGTGTGGGGTTTTGTGCCGCTTACCAAATACCAGGGTGGTGGGCCGGAGGCCGTGCTTGAACCGCTCTCCGAGCACCTGGATGCCTACGAACAGCTGATGATGCAATACTACGGCTCCGGCGTGCAGGCCTGCTACCGCGGCCCGCGCCTGTACGATACCGACGAGACGAAAAAGACCGTCAGCAATGTGGTGAGCTGGTATAAAAAGTACCGCGACATTCTCAATTCCGACATTATCCATCTCCGCCGCGCTGACGGTCGCGACTGGGATGGCATTATGCACGTGAACCCCCAACTGCCAGTGAAAGGCCTGGTAATGCTTTACAACCCGACGGCGGAGAAAGTAATTCGGACTATCAAACTGCCCGTCTACTACACGGGCAGGGACCAGTCGGTAAAGATCCGGGTGAAGGAAGGGGCGGCACAGTCGTACAAGGTCGGCCGGAATTACGACGTCGACTACCAAGTGGAAATCCCGGCAGAGGGGTATACCTGGCTCGCCATCGAATAGCCGCCGTTTCCTGCTGCGAAAGTGCGCACCCTTACCGGACGGGTGCGCACTACGATTTGAAAATCGGTTTGACTGGTTTATTTTAGTTTTCTAGCATTTGCTACCATCTATTTTTAATAATTGAGAGGAACCTGGCCGTCAGCCTTCGATCCCCGGTTACAACCTCCGCGGTACCGCTAAGTCCGCTTCTGTAAGTCAGTTTCAGACCATATTCCGTTTTGAGCTGATTTGGAAGGTCAACATAACCCCATTATGAAGAATCGCGTCCCGGCGTCGTTGAAATTTTTGACAGAATTCCTTCAATCGACCCAAATTCCTGATACGGATATCCATCTAATTTGACGAGTACCTTCTGCCCTTCTTTAACCTTACCCAGACTTCCCTGCGATAGTTTCACAAGGCCCGAAAACCGAATCTCCTGCGACTAAGTTTTTTTAGCTGGCTACGAGTTAAGATTTCACTATTTGAAAAATCTAGGCTTTCTAACTTTAATTTTTTCATCTTTTTTACATTTAAATTGAAAAAAAAACAAATACACACTTGGAATTAGTAGATCTTTGAATATGAAAAGAATAGACATTACTACAAATCTTTTACTTTAACGACGACGCGTCTGTTCAAACTCCGATTGTGCTCACTATCATTCGGTGCTATGGGTAAAAAAGGCCCTAAAATGCGACACTGAACTCTGCTTCCCAAAATATTTTTATCCAAAAAATACCTTTTTACCCTAGCAACTCGGTCTTCGGCCAGCCTAAAATTCTTTTGAAGGTCACCAACATTATCCGTGTGGCTTTCTAAAATTATTTTTACGGATCTATTTTCAGATAGACAGTTAACTATCTTGTTTAAATTTTCAATGGAAGATTCTAATAAATTGGAAGTGCTTTGTTCAAAATGAAGTGATATAGAAACAAGATAACTGATACCATATTTTGAGTTGTACTGCGATAGCGGTTCCTCTTTTTTTATATTTTTAATACCATCCTTGAAAATTACAATGTCTCTCGTTGCAGGTTTTTTTTGTAGTAATATAAAACTTCCAGGAACGCAATAATCGGCAGTGTATCGATTGTGAAAGAACTTCGTGTAGCCGGAGTAGGTTCCTAGAATCTTTGTTCTATTCGATGAATCAGCGACATATTCGCCGTCAAAGCTCTTCAAACACCAAACCTGATTTGGATATGAATCTTCAATAACCTCATTTTCGTTGATTACGATTTTGTTTTTAGAAACTATACCTTGAAACTTCATGATCGCATAGCTGCCCTCATAATTGGATTTAATTTGACCGCTAATCAGGCTATCTTTTTGTATGACAGAGGCCTCAATAGGATATTCATTTCCGTTGTATCCTGGTATGGTAATGCTGCCAAGCCAATTGCCGCTGATATTTTGGCAGTTGGCAATTTTGGAGGGGCAAATGAGGAAAAGTGCCACCCAGCAAGCTATTATGCTAGATATCTTCATCACAGTGTAAATAAACCTCTTATGGTTCCGTTTTAACGGGTTACCGTTTATGTGTATACGCAATTCGGTTATGCCTCATACTTGTTTGATTTGGCATTCATTATTCGCAATGTTATTGCCTTTGGATAAGCGGTCGCTGCTACTTAAATCGTATTTTGATTTTGCAAAATTTGTTACACAGCAACTGTTGAGGAATTGCACAAAAGCACAAAATATTTAGAGTTTTCCTTGCTTCGTCGTATTTTCCATCTATATTTGCATTCAACCTTGTTGAATGATATGAAACAAAGTGCCAAATAAGTAAACAGGGTTGCAATATATGTTGACAGCCGAAGGGAACACGCTTAATATCGGAGACCGGATCAGGATATTGAGAACGAGCCAGAAAAGAACATTGCAGGAGGTAGCCGATGGCAGCGATTTGTCCAAAAGCATGATCTCCAAAATCGAGAACAACAAAACCGTCCCCTCGGTAGCTGCATTGGTGAAGATCGCGCAGGTGCTGGGGACCAACATTTCCAGTTTGCTGGAAACCGAAGAATGGCTCAATGCCATTTTCACGGCGAGGCTCACGGCGGAACAGAATCTGACGAAAACGGATAAAGGCTATTTTATCTATCCGTTCGGTACCGAGTACCACCAGAAGAAAATGCAGCCGATGCTTTTCGCCGCGAAAAAAGGGGAGGTGAAGCAACACGAGCTCTCCCACGAAGGTGAAGAATTCATCTATGTGATCGAGGGCGAGATGAAAATGACGCTGGGCGACGCCGAATACCTTTTGAAAGCGGGCGACAGCATGTATTTCAATTGCCTACAAAAGCACGGCATCATGCCGGTTTCCGATGAAGTGAAGTACCTGGATATTTTCGTATAAACACCATCGTTCAGTCGTAACAACCTGACACGCACACTGCCTTGGCGCGCTTTCCCCCGAAAGCCGTACACGTATTCCATTACCCGAATTTTGAGTGTGCTGACGCCGTCAGCGACGTTGCCTGCCCTATGCCATAGGGTTGAAGTCGTTTTTCGCCGACACCCCAGGCTTTCGAGGCGATCAACCAGGTGCGTCGGTGCGCGAGGGCGGCGGGTACGGCCTTCGAGCAGCCCGAGGCAGTTTACCCCGATTTGAAAGGGTTGCCGAAAGAGGAATTCCGGAATGCGGTGCTCAAAGAACGTGCGCAGGAATTTGTGGGGGAGGGGCATTACCGCTGGGACCTGATCCGGCATAACCGCCTCATCAGTACCGCCCAGGCGAACGGCGTGACAGCCGCTGCCGGGAAGCACAATCTTTTTCCCATACCCACCCAGCAGATCAGCCGGAACAGTCAGATTACACAAAATCCCGGATATTAATTTTTACGCTTAACCAGAGTCCCATGTTTTTCAAAAAAACCAAATTGGCCCTGTTCCATGCCGCCACCCTGGGCACGGCATTGTCCACTCCTGTTTTCAGCCAGCAGCAACCCGTCAGTATCGAGGTGAACCTGGCCAAGGCAAAAGCCCCTATGCAGCCTATCTGGGCATTTTTTGGCTACGACGAGCCGAATTACACCTATATGAAGGACGGCAAAAAGCTGCTCACCGAAATCTCCCAGTTCAGCAAGGTTCCCGTGTATGTGCGGGCGCACAGCCTGCTCGTGACGGGCGACGGCGAGGCAGCGCTCAAATGGGGTTCTACCAATGCCTACACAGAAGATGCCCAGGGCAAACCGGTGTACGACTGGAAGATCGTCGACAAAATTTTTGATACCTACCTTGAAAGAGGCATGAAACCCATCGCGCAGATCGGTTTTATGCCGCAGGCGCTGTCGTCGAAACCTGAGCCGTACCGTCACCACTGGAAGCCGGGAGATAACTACAATGATATTTACCTCGGCTGGGCTTATCCGCCCAACGACTACAACAAGTGGGCGGAACTGGTGTTTCAATGGGTGAAACATTCGGTGGCACGCTACGGCAAGAAGGAAGTGGAGAGCTGGTACTGGGAGCTTTGGAATGAACCCAATATCAGTTACTGGAAAGGCACGGTGGATGAGTATATCAAATTATACGACTACACCGCCGATGCCGTGAAACGCGCGTTGCCCACTGCCAAAATAGGCGGCCCGGAAGTGACCGGCCCCTCGTGGGACAAGTCGGAAGTATTTATGCGGAAATTCCTTGACCACGTGACTTCCGGCAAGAACTACGTGACAGGCAAAACCGGTACCCCGATCGATTTTATCACTTATCACGCCAAAGGTGCGCCTAAGATCGTCGACGGGCACGTGCAGATGAACATGGGCACGCAGCTGCGCGACCTGGACAACGGCTTCGAGATCGTGGCCTCGTATCCTGCGCTGAAAAAGCTGCCCATTATCATCGGCGAATCGGACCCTGAGGGCTGCGCGGCCTGCTCCGAGGATGTGAGTCCGCAGAATGCCTACCGCAACGGTACCATGTATTCGAGCTACACGGCGGCTTCCTTCGCCCGCAAATACGAACTCGCCGAAGCGAGGGGAGTGAATTTGCTCGGGGCGGTGAGCTGGTCGTTCGAGTTTGAGGACCAGGCCTGGTTCCGCGGCTTCCGCGACCTGGCAACCAACGGCGTCGATAAGCCTGTACTGAATGTATTCCGGATGTTCGGGATGATGGAAGGCAACCGGGTGGAGGTGAAGCAGGACTTGGCGTATGATTTCAAAAGGGTGAGGGACGAAAGCGTTCGCAAAGAGGCGGATATCAATGGCATTGCTTCCAAAAGCGCCAATTCGGCGGCGGTGATGGTGTGGAACTACCACGATGACAATGTACCCGTGGCCGACGCTACCGTAAAAGTGTCCGTACAGGGCCTTCCGCAGCAGAAAATGATGCTGTACCATTACCGGATCGACAAGGAGAACAGCAATTCTTACGAAGTATGGAAAGCCATGGGTTCGCCCAAGCAGCCCACAGCCGAGCAGATCCGTCAGCTGGAAAAAGCCGGACAGCTTGCATTGCTTACTTCGCCCCAGTGGATCGAACCGAAAAACGGGAGTACCACCATCGAAATGCAGCTGCCGCGCCAGGGCGTTTCATTCCTGCATTTCAAGTGGTAGGCGAGCTGCTCCTGCCGGATGAGATCCACAATTTTGCCAAACTCCGTAATTACACCGACATCCCGCTTTCCGGCGGCGAGCACGAGTATACCCGCTACGGCTTCCACGACCTGCTCCAAACCGGTGCGCTGGACATTTTCCAGTTCGATACCAACCGCGTGGGCGGCTTCGCTGGCCGAAGCCGGGGCCAACATCGTCATCGCCGCGCGCGACGAGGCCGTGAACAGGGAATCGGAACAACTGATGAAAGATATTTACGACGTAAACTGCATCAGCGTCGGTTGCGACGTTACTTCCGAGCAGAGCATTCAATCAACGGTCAAAACTGCGGTAGGCGCTTTTGGGAAAATAGATATCCTGGTCAATTCGGCGGGGATCAATATCCGGGGGCCCATCGAGGCGCTTTCGCTGGACGATTTCAACAAAGTGCAGAGTGTGAATGTGACCGGTACCTGGCTCGCCTGCCGGGAAGTGGTGCCTGTGATGAAGGAAAACGGTTACGGCCGGATCATCAACATCGGCTCCATGCTCGCGCTCACGGCCATTCCCGAACGTACGCCTTACGCGACGAGCAAGGGCGCCATTTTGCAGCTTACCCGCTCGCTGGCCATGGAAGTAGCGCTCGACGGCATTACCGTGAATGCCATCCTGCCTGGCCCGTTCGCCACAGACTTGAATTTACCCCTGATTAACGACCCCGAAAAATACAAGGCATTCATCTCCAAGATCCCGATGGGCCGCTGGGGCGAACTGCACGAGATCGGCGGCATTGCGTTGTACCTGGCCAGCAGGGCTTCCAGCTATTCCGCCGGGGGATGCTTTTCGATCGATGGCGGCTGGGTAACACAGTGATTTGTATAGGTTTAAAAAAAGTTTTCATACAAAAACATGACAAGAGTCGTACAGATCTCCCACCCGCATTTCGGTCGCGCGGTGGCCATCGTGGAAGAGCCTTCTTTGGTAATATCAAATGGGCTGAAATCGGTTTACGAGGCTGCATTGCAGGCCGTGGATAGCGGGCAGGACCTTTCGGAACTGCTTTTGGCGGCACGCTCGGACAGGCAGTTGCACTACGATGAAGTGTATTCGGGAACCGGCGAATGGAAGTTGCTCCCGGCGTTCGATTGCCCGGGCGATCCGTTCCGCTGCCTGGTGGCCGGTACCGGGCTGACCCACAAAAACAGCGCGCTCAACCGCCAGGCCATGCACGCGGCCGCCGAAGGTGCCAAGCCGACCGACAGCATTATTATGTATGAATGGGGTGTGCAAAACGGCTTTCCGGCTGCCGGGCATATCGGTGTGCAGCCGGAATGGTTCTACAAAGGCAACGGCTCCGTACTGCGGACGCACGGCGAAATGCTCGAAGTGCCCGACAAGAGTTTGCTACGGTATACCGAAGGGATCTGAATGTGAAAATTGCCCATAGCCCCCGACAGCTTCTTACCGCATCAGATAAACTTTCACACGCTTCTTCACCTCCTCCAATGTCCCCTCCGGCTGGGGATAACGGGCCGGAATGGCTTGTTTGGAGAAGGGCTGCAAATACAGCAGCCACGCATCCCGCCACCATATGGCTTCCTTGTGCTGCTTCAAAAGCCGACCCGTCACATCTGCGTGAATAGCCGGGTCTACGGATGATCGCACGGATGCCCACTGTTTTTGCATCCACAATACCGAATCCGTGCCGGTGTAGAAGCGGTGGCAAAGTTCGTCCCATAATGTTCTGCCGGAGCTGAGCTTTTTCGTCCAGGCAATATGGTGGAACCAGAGCAGATACGGCAGCGGGCAGGTTTCGGCATTTGCCCAGGCGCGGCTCACTTCGGGGCGGTACTGCTCCAATGCATTGCTGCCGGTGGCGGTGCGGTCGAATCCCAGGCCGAGGCTGTCGGCGCGGTGGTAGTAAATCGCCGTCCAGTCGGGGCGGGAGCTGCGGTTTTGCCAGGGTTCCGGCGCGTAATGGGCACCCGTCCACGGGCGCGAGAGTCCCAAAGGCGTGTTGTAATCCACATAAATGTCCCTCGAACGCAGCATAATGTCGGTAATCGCAGCAACGGGTTTCGGCTGGGTGGTCAACGTGAGCTGCGTCCACTCCCGTGCGATGGCCTCGGCACTGAGGGCATGGTCCCAGGCGAGCCTGCCGAAGGCGTACCAGTTGGCCTGTGCCATGGGATGGCCTGTCCAGTTGCGATCGGAGCCGGTATTGGCCACGCCGGCAATGCAGGTAAGCGGGTAATTGTGCAGCGAACCATCCACAATGCGGGCGACGGTCGAACCCTTGCCTTTTACATGCGTGTCGGCATCGAGGCACTCCTTGAAAAGAGGTGCCTCGTAAACCCAATGGGTCGCGAAGCCGAGGTATTCCTGGGTAAGCTGAAATTCCATTCCAAGCGGGGTACCCGGCATGTTTCCGAAAAGGGGTGAAAACGGCTCGCGTGGCTGGAAATCGATCGGGCCGTTTTTGACCTGCACAATCACATTTTTGGCAAATTTCCCGTCCAGTGACGCAAATTCGTCATAAGCGGCTTTGAACCGGTCGGCATTGGGATCGGCCTTGTATACGAATGCACGCCAGATGACCACACCCTTGAATGGCGCCAGTGCTTCGGCCAGCATATTCGCGCCGTCGGCGTGGGTACGGCCGTAATCCTGCGGGCCCGGTTCGCCCTCGGAATTGGCTTTGACCAGAAAGCCGCCGAAATCCGGTATAATGCTGTAAATCTCCTTCGTTTTGTCGGTCCACCATTTCCTCACTTCCGGATCGAGCGGGTCGGAAGTTTTCAGGCCGCCCAGCGTTTTGGGAGCGGCAAAATGAATGGATAAATAGGTTTTGATACCATACCTTCTGAAAACTCCCGCCAATGCGGCCACCTTGTGCAGGTACTCGGCCGTGAGGAAGCGCGCGCTTGCATTCACGTTGTTCACGACAGTACCATTGATCCCGATCGAGGCATTCGCCCGGGCATAATCGGTGTACCGCGGATCGACAGTCTCGGGCAGTTCGTACCATTTCCACAACGACGAGCCCGCATACCCGCGCTCGATGGTTCCTTCCGGATTGTCCCAGTGATTGAGCATGCGCAGCTGAATTTTCGGACTGCTCTGCACGGCCGCATTTTCGACAGGCAACTGCTGCTGCAAATGCCTGAGTAATGCAAAGCTGCCATACAGCACGCCGGCGTCTTTCGAAGCGGCGACGACGGTGTTTTCGCCCTGCCGCTGAATTGAGTAGCCGTCACCCGATGCGGCAGCGCCGGAAACGGTAAGGACAATGCCGTTCTGGTTTTTTGCCGGGGTCCTGACAATCGGAATTTGCTTGCCCAGCATGGCGGAAAGGCCGGTTTGAAGTTCGCGGGCGGCATTGTCCAGGATATCGCTAGTGCCCGGGTTGGCAATGAAGCTGAATGACCTGGTGTAAGCCGTCCTGACCTGCGTGTTTTGGATGATGTCATACCGCAGCCATAGGCGGTAGCCATCGTCTGCCGAAGCAGGATTTGTGGAAATAACTAAGGTGAAAAGCAGGAGCAGCTGGGCAAGGCTTCTACTGCGGCGGTATGAAGCAGGTATTGTAAATGTGATCATGGATGTAAGATAGTTCAATGTATTCAATGGCTTGGGGCGCCCGTCGCGCTGTCGGTACGGAAGGGCGAGGCGGGAAGCCCGGCGGAATTGTAAAAATTGACCCCCAAAGGGTTATCCTGCCAGGCATACCGGACATACCTGGGCGATGGTACCTGGCTGCTGCGTAATGCGATCCCGTCCTTTCCGACGATTTCGGCGTCGGCCCAGAAAAACTTGCGGTCCTCGCCCGCGATGGCGAACCAGCGCAGCGGCTCATCGTCGGACGCTACAATGCCGTCGCCGACGTGATCGAAGGTTAACACGACCTTCTCATTTTCAATATGCTGCGCTTTCAGCGTCGGACCGGAATGGATAACCTCCTTTTCGCCATAGGCCATGTTCCGCGCCGCCAGTGCGAGCCGCCGGCCGATCTCCTTCTTGTTGAGCGGGTGGATGTCGTTCCATTCGCCGAGGTCGATCGTAACCGCCACGGCGGTATTCGGCAAAGTGAGCGCCTTGTTCTGCGCTTCGCGCAGCAATGCCCAATTGCTTTCGGCCGGCAAGAAGTCTATATCCTGGAAATTGGGCAGCTGCGCCACGAAAAACGGCAGACGGCCGTCGTGCCATTGTGCCCGCCAGTCGTTGATCAGCGCGGGGAGCAACACATTGTAAGGGGCGGGGTTATCGGAGTTGGATTCGCCCTGGTACCAGAGGAAGCCTTTGATTTTCAACGGTAAAACCGGCGCGATCATGGCATTGTACAAGGCGGTGGGCTGGTTCTGGTGCACCAGCCGGGGGCCGCCGGCATTGCGTACGGACGTAAAAACCGCACCGACTTTGTACTGCCAGGTGCCCTTCAAATCGATCGTATCGCTTCCGGTAGTCATAAAATACGGTTTGTCCGGCACGAAGCCACCCTTGCCCGACGAGTTGGTAACCCGGATCACAAAAGTATTCCGACCAGCTTTGAGCAGATCGGCCGGGACCTGATACCGGCGCGGCGGGTATTGGTAGGTGATATTGCCCACTTTCTGCCCATTGACATACATTTCGTCCGCATCCACGATGCGGCCCATATACAGCTTCACCGCTTTTCCCGCCCAGTTCTGCGGCAGGTCGATGATCTTGCGATACCATACAACGCCGTCAAGCTGCTTCAATCCCTGGTCTTCCCAGAAGCCCGGAATGTTGATACTCCGCCAGCCTTTGGGTTGGTAGGCCTCGCTTTCCCAATGCCCGGCACTACCTGCGTCTGCCGCCGTGCGCTCCTGCGGCACGGGATTCGGGACCCGCGCCAGAGTATTCACGTAGCTCGTATCCTTATTTTGCGCGATGGTTTTCCGGATGCTTTCAAAATCGCGGAAGCCGTCCCCGCTGATCCACGCCTCGATGGGCGTTCCTCCCACCGAGCTATTGATAATGCCGATCGGTACCTTGTGTTTTTCGTAAATTTCCCGTGCAAAAAAGTAGGCGACGGCGCCGAATGTCAGTACGTTTCCGGGATCAGCCGTTTTCCATTCGCCTTTCGGGAAATCCTCCGCCGGCCCATTCAGTTCCGTGAGTGTGGGTACGAAAAAATTGCGGATGTCGGGGTAATGGGCCGAGGCGATATCTGCCGGGAACCTTTCCTTCACGCGCTCCATGTTGATCACCATGTTACTCTGCCCGCTGCAAAGCCACACATCCCCGAATGCGATATCGGTAACGCGGATTTCATTTTTCCCCTTCAGAACCATGGTATACCCGGTCCCGGCGGCATGGGCAGGCAGGCCTATTTCCCACTTGCCGGCGCCGGTAGCCGTTGCCTTATAGGTTTTATGGTCAAATTGAAGGATGATCCGTTCCTTCGGAGAAGCCTGGCCCCACACTTTGAGCGGCTGGTCGCGCTGCAAAACCATATGGTCGGAGATCAGCTTCGGCAGGCGTATTTGTGCGTGGAGCGGCATGGCCGCGCAGAAAAGGAGCAGTAACGGGAGTTTGGAAATCTTCATCCGGGTCAATCCGATAGTAATAGGGTAAATCAATGGGCTACTTGTGAAAATGGCTTCCGCTTCATGGCCTTGTATTCCGAAGGCAGCATGTTGAACTTGGCCTTGAACGACTTGGTGAAATAGTTGGGCGTGGCAAAACCGGCCGTGTAGGAGATCTGCGAAACGTTCATATCGCTTTTTTCGAGCAATAGCGCTGCTTTTTCCAGCTTGATGGACCGGATGAACTCGATCGGGGACTGACCGCTGAGTTCCAGCACGCGGGTATAAAGCGTACCCCGGCTCATACCCACGTGGCGCGCGAGGTTTTCGACGCTGAGCTGGGTCGAATTCAGGTGATCGTCGATATAGGAAAGAATATCCCGCAGCAATTTTACATCGCCGGATTCGATCGTCTCGTCGCGGCCGCTCATCTGTATCTGCCTCGAATACACGTCTTTCAGCAGCCGGTTGAGCAGCAGCAGGTTATTGATTTTTACATTCAGTATTTCAAAATTGAAAGGTTTGGTCAGGTAATCGTTGGCACCCGAGCTCAGGCCTTTCAGCTGCTGCTCTTCACCGCCGGATGCGGTGAGCAGAATGATGGGAATATGGCTGGTGCGTTTGTCGGCGCGGATCTTTTCGCTCATGCCCAGACCGTCCATTTCGGGCATCGCAATGTCGCTCACAATCAGCTCGGGGTGGCAGCTCAATGCCTTTTGCCAGCCCTCTTTGCCGTCGGCGGCTTCCAGTACCCGGTAGTGCGTTTCCAGGTTTTCTTTGAGGTAATGCCTGAACTCCGCATTGTCTTCTACGATCAGGATACGCGGCATTTCATCGAAGTCGGCCACTTTGCCCGCCGGATCGGTGGCGGTTTCAGGCGGCGGAATATCGGCAAAAGGAACAGCAGGTGCAATTTCGATCGGGTTGAACAGCAGCGTTTCACAAGGAAGCCCTACGGTGAAAACGCTGCCCTTGTCGCCATTGCCGCCCACCGTAATGAACCCGCCGTGCATCTGGACAAATTCCCTTACGATCGACAGCCCGATGCCGCTGCCCTGGTTGAGTACCGAGGCGTCTGCCTCGTCCTGGAAAAAGCGGTCGAAAATCCGGTCGTAATGTTCGGGCGCGATGCCGATGCCGGTATCGGATACCTTGATATACAGCCAGTTTTGCTGCGTATCGTCGGAGCCGCAGCTCAGCTGCAATGCCACTTCGCCGCCTTCGGGTGTAAACTTGAAAGCATTGGAAAGCAGGTTGAAGAGAATGCGCTCCATTTTGCCCGCGTCGAAATCAATCAGCAAATGCGCGACCGAGCTGTCGAACGTAAACCGGATGCGCTTCCGCTGCGAAAGGTCGCTGAACGAATCGCAGGCATCACGGACAAAAGGTACAATATCGGCGCGGCGCAGATCGGCCTTTAACTCCTTGTCCTGTAAGTTCTTGAAGTCCAGCAGCTGGTCCACGAGGTTGAGCAGCCGTTTGGCATTGCGCCGGATGGCCGCCAGCTGCGGATGGTGCGAATGTTCCTGGCCGAGCAGGTTTTCGGCGGGCGCCAGGATGAGCGAGATCGGTGTACGGAATTCGTGGCTGAGATTGGTCAGAAATTTGATTTTCAGCCTGTCCAGCTCCTGTGCGCGCTCGGTTTCCCGCCGGGCCTGTTCCTCCCTGAACTTGCGGTGCAGCTTCCGGATCCCGCGCCTGCGCATGAGGAACACGGCGGCAATGGGCGCGAGCACGTAAAAGATATAGGCATAAATGGTCAGGTAAAAAGGCGGTTTCACGATCACCGTCACAGTTGCCGGCGGTGAGCTCCAATCGCTGCCGTCGCTGCTGGCCTGTACTTCGAAGCGGTAGTCGCCGGGGCTGAGGTTGGTGTAGCTCGCGGTAGCGGCTTGTCCGGCCTGCTGCCATTCATGCTGCAGGCCCACGAGCCGGTAGCGGTAGGAGGTTTGTTCGGGGCTGGTGTAGTTCAGCGCGCCGAAGCCGATCGAAAAGTTCTGTTTGTAATCCAGCCGTATCGTCCGGGCCACGGAAATATCGGCATCGACCATGCCCGAGTCGGCCGAGGTAATTGTGCGATTGCCCACTTTCAGCTCGCGCAGGATCACCGGGGTAGGACCCAGGTTGCGTTTCAGGTCCCGCGTGTCGATGTAGTTGAAGCCTGCAATGCCCCCGAAAAAGAGCCTGTTGTCGGAAGCCCGCAGGCCGGCACCTAATGCGAAAGTGTTGTTTTGCAGGCCGTTGTGGGTGGTGTAGTTGGTGAATTTCTTTTTGTGCAGATCAAAAAAGCTGATGCCCTCATTGGTGCTCACCCAGATCCGCCCCTGTGCATCCTCCAACACCTTGTTGATCATCCCGCTCGTCAATCCCTCGTTGACGCCGAACGTGGCAAACCTGCGGGTTTTCGGGTTGAACAATGCCAGCCCCTCACCGCCGGTACCGGCCCAGATGTTGCCGCGGCTGTCTTCCAGGAGCGAAAGCACATTGTTGCTCGGCAGGGCGGCAGTCTCGCGGTCGAGCAGGATCGAAGTCCGTCTTTCCGGGTCGAACACGGCGATACCGGTACCGTGCGACGCGATCCACATTTTACCCTGCCGGTCCTGTACGATGTCGCGGATATAGGCGTTGAGCGGAATCACGCGGTTGAGAAGCGAAATGTTGGGGTCATAGAACCTTTCGAACCGGCCCGTTTCGGGATGGAGCACATTCACGCCGCCGCCATTGGTGCCGATCCAGAGTAGCCCGTTTTTGTCCTGCGTAAGGGAAAAAATATTGTTGTTGGCCAGCGAACCGGCGTCCGGGCCCTGGGTAAACTGCTCGTAGCGGCCGCTAGCAGGGTCGAGCCGGAAAAGCCCGTCCTGGAAAGTGCCGATCCAGAGCGCATCCGGCGCGGTGAGTTTCAGCGACAGCACCGCAAGGCCCGCCGAGGCGGCCTTGTTGCGCGGGTGAATCGCATACCGCCTGAAAAGGTTCGTATGGCGGTCGTAGAGGTTCACGCCGCCATCGTCGGTGCCCACGAAAATACGGCCGTCGGGATGCTCGGCAAAGGAAGTAACAAATGGCGCGCTGAGGCCGTACGGGTCGTAGGGATCGCATCGTTTCAGGCCGAAAAGGGTAAGGTTACGGTCGTATTTGTTGACGCCGCCTTTATAGGTACCCAGCCAGGTAATGCCCGCAGCGTCGGGAAGGATGGCGCGTATAGACTTGTTCGTTATGCTGAAAGGCGTGCGTGGGTCGGGCGTGTGACGCGTAATGCGCCACGTGCGGGTGTCGATCCTGTTCAGTCCGCCGTCGGTACCGATCCACACCTCGTCCCTGCCTTGTATGCCAATGGAAAACACCATATTGTTGCTGATCGAATGGCTGTTTCCGGGCTGGTAACTGAAATGCCGGGAGGCCTGGCCGTCGACGACAAACAGGCCGTTCTGCGTGCCGATCCACATCCTGCCGGAACTGTCCTGGCCCATGGCCGTCACAAATTCTGAACCATTCTGAAAGCTTGTGGCACCCCGGTAATCGACCGACTCGAAGCGGTTCTGTGCGGCCCGGAACCGGAAAAGGCCATTGCTCGTACCCACCCACATTTGCCGGTTACGGTCGCGGAAAATCCGGTGGACATGCTTGCCCGCTATCTGCACGGGCGTGCCCGGAACAGAAGCGAATGCCTGGATACCCCAGGTGCGAGGGTCGACAATGACGAGGCCCTGCGTGGTACCGACCCAGATTTTGCCCTGGCTGTCCTCGCAGATCGAGTTGATGCTATGGTATGTTTTGATCCGCACGAATGAGTCCTTGCGGCGGTCGTATAAATGCAGGGAGCCGATGATCGTCCCGACCCAGATGCGGCCGGAACGGTCTTCGTAAATCGACGAAACGTCGTTGGATTTGAGCGAAGTCGAATCCTTCTTCTGGTGCCTGTAAACGGTGAAGCCCGTCCCGTCGAATTTGTTCAGCCCATCGTCGGTCGCAAACCAGAGCAGCCCGTAGCGGTCTTTCAGGATCGCCGTGACGGTGTTGGCGGAGAGGCCGTCCATGGAAGTAATGGCGGTGAAACGCGGCGCTTCGCCCTGCGCCGTAGCCGGCCGGCCTATGCCGGTCAAAAGCAGCAGCAGGAACGTCGGTAAGAGGAAAAGCAAGCCTTTTGGTTTCAATGGAAATACTTTCATAGATGATCACTTATAAAGACGAGGGAAAGCGGTTTTTCTCCTCTGCGAAGAATGGGTTAAATGCAACTTTGTCTCTGAATCCGTCACTTTTAGCCCCTTTTTGAACATTTATTCCCATAGTTTGAACAAATGTGCTCACGGTCGGGCTCGCGGTCGTACTACTTTTGTCCATTGTCAGGTTACCATAAATTATTGGAATCATTATGTTCTAAAAATATATTGTCAAAATGACAAATAAAAACTTTCAACAAAAACCCTGCAAGCCTATGTGCTACTTTTTACCAAACAAGAGAACCCGGCTCAGTGCGTTCCGATGGTCGCTCGCGCTGATCACGACGCTGGGCCACGCGGGCATAGCCCCCGCTTCGGCCAGTGATTTGAACAGCCGTACCCGTAATGTGGCGGCGGATGTGGAGGTAACCGGGAAAGTAACCGGCGAAACCGGCGAGGGGCTGCCGGGCGCGAGCATCCTGATCAAGGGTACCGCGCGTGGTACCAGTGCCGATGAGAATGGTAATTTCAGGATCGCCATCCCCGACGACGCCAACACGGTGCTCGTATTTTCGCTTGTGGGCTACGCCTCCAAAGAGGTGGTTGCGGGCAATCAGAAGATCATCAACGTAACGCTCGCACCCGATCACAAAGTGCTGGAAGAAGTGGTGGTGGTCGGTTACGGAACTCAGCGCAAGCGCGACGTCACCGGCTCGGTGGTATCGGTGAGCGAATCGACGCTCAAAGAAGTGCCCGCGCCCAACCTGGTGAGCCAGCTTAAAGGCCGTGCGGCAGGGGTATCCATCATCAGCAACGGCAGTACGCCCGGCTCGCAGGGGCAGATCCGTATCCGCGGTAACAGGACGCTTACCACCAGTTCCGGATCCAGCGACGGGCTCGACGGCCCGCTCGTGGTGGTGGACGGTATCCCTTTCGGCGGCCTCAACGACATTAATCCTGACGACATCCTGAGCCTGGAAGTGCTGAAAGATGCTTCTGCAACAGCTATTTATGGCTCGCGCGGTGCGGGCGGCGTGATCCTAGTCACCACCAAGAGAGGGAAAATAGGCAAGCCGGTATTCAGTTACGACGGCTACCACGGCGAAACCCGCATTATGGGTAAGTTCAACGTCATGAATGGCCCGGAATATGCCCAGTTCAAGACGGATGCCGCCAAATACAACCGCAGCAGCCCGGGTACGTCGGGTTATCTGCTCACGCCGAAAGAGCAGGAAGCGCTGGCCAATGGGGTGTCTACCGACTGGCAGGACCTGATCTACAAGCCCGGCTTCATGTCCAACCACCAGCTGGGTATGCAGGGCGGAGTCGAAAACACCCAGTATTCGCTTGGCCTGGGGTATTTCAATGAAACCGGCATTATCCCGAACCAGAACTTCCAGCGTTTCAACCTTCGTGCTACGATCGACCAGCGCATTGGAAAAAATATCAAAATCGGATTGAACACCCTGAATACGCTTACCTACCAGAACACGCCGGGCGGCGGCGGGGTACCGGGCGGACTGGTGCGCCTGACGCCGCTTGCGTCGCCCTACAATGCCGATGGTACCGTAAACACGTTCCCGTCCGAGGGTTCGATCGATGCCGCCGGCGTGAGCCCGCTTACCATTATGACCAAAAAGGACTCGTACCTCGGCCGCACACGGTCGGTACGGACATTCAACAGCCTTTACGCGGAGGTGAATATCCTTCCGGGTTTGAAATACCGGTTCAATGCGGGCCTGAATTTCAGCCAGTCCAACTACAATGGCTACAATGGGCCGCTGACCTATTTCAACTCGGCTACGGTTCAGTCCTCGTCCACCGCCGAGATCAGCAATACAGAGTACTGGGACGTGAACCTGCAGCATTTGCTTTACTACGATAAAACATTTGCCGATAAGCACAAACTGGGTTTCACCGCCTTGTATGAATACACCAAAAACCACTCGCTCGGCAGCCGCTTTACCGTAACGGGCGTACCCGCGGATTACATCAAGACCTCGAACTTCTCGCTGGCATCCGGCCAGCCCGTAGCGAACTCCGACTTCGGGAACTCGTTCTCCGAAACCGGGCTGCTATCCTATATGGGAAGGCTGAATTACAGCTTCGACGACCGCTACCTGCTTACGCTTACATTGCGCCGGGACGGCTCCTCGACCTTGTCGCCCGGCAACCAGTACTTCAACTATCCCGCCATCGGCATCGGCTGGAATGTGATCGAGGAAAGGTTTATGAAAAGCATTGCCTTTGTTTCGAACCTGAAACTGCGCGGCGGATGGGGCGTGTCGGGTAACCGCAACGTGGGTGCTTACTCGACGCTCGGCGCATTGTCGGCCGGGTATTATAACTTCGGTACCGGCACCGCCGGACAGCAGCTCGCGTACACCGTTACCAGCCTTCCGGCGAGCAACCTGAGCTGGCAATCGACCTCGCAGGTGGACATTGGTATCGATTTCGGCTTCCTGAACAACCGCATTACCGGTTCGGTGGACTGGTACCACCAGAAAACGAAGGATATTCTGTTGTCTGTACCGCTTCCTCCAAGCAATGGTGCCGGTTCCACCCTGAAAAACCTGGGCAGAACAGAAGGTAAGGGACTTGAAGTGGCCGCCACTTTCGAGATTGCCCGCAAGCCGAAAGGATTCAACTGGAGCGTGGACGCGACCTATTTCTTCAACCGCGAGAAAATCACCCAGCTGACGACACCGCAGGAAAAAGCCAATCTTGGTGCGGGATGGTTCGTAGGGCAGCCGCTTTCCGTGATTTACGATTACAAAAAACTGGGCATCTGGCAGCTTAGCGACGCCGAGAACGGGACTTTGGCCAAACAGGTTTCGCCGGTGCAGTATCCGGGCCAGATCCGGGTAGAGGATTTGAATGCGGACGGCAAAATCGACGCGAGCGACCGTCAGATCCTCGGCAATTTCCAGCCGAAATGGGAGGGAGGACTTACCAACCGTTTCAGTTTCAAAAATTTCGATGCTTCGATCGTCACCTATGCACGGATGGGTATGAAGGTACTCGTGCCATATCTTACGGGTAATTCCACCGGTTCGGGCGGGTTTGCATTCTTCAACCAGAGCCGGGTAAATCAGGTGAAGGTGGACTACTGGACCGATACCAATCCGACCAACGCATTCCCCGCGCCTGACGCCAGCAATGCAGTGGCCAACTTCGGCTCCACGCTCGGATACTACGATGGCTCGTTCATCAAATGCCGCAGTATCAACCTGGGTTACACATTTGCGAGCAACATCGTCAAAAAGATCGGTGCCACTTCCGCCCGCATTTACGTCAACCTGACCAACCCGTTCATTATCTATTCGCCGCTCGTGAAGGATAACCTGGCCGTAGATCCGGAGGGGAACAGCTATGCCAGCGGGCAGTCGACCCTCAACCCGCAGGGCGCCAGCGAACGCGGCGCACCGGAGCGGCAGATCGCCGTCAACCTCAACAACCCGCCGGTAAGGCAATTCACCGTGGGCGTAAACCTTAAATTCTGATCCGACTATGAAATCCATTAAAATATTCCTCACTGCCGGCGCCATCGCATTGCTGAGCTCAGGCTGTGAAAATGTACTCGAAGAACATCCGCAATCGCAGATCGTCCCCTCGTATTTCAACAGTCCCTCGGGCGTGCTCGGCGGCATTGCCGGGGTGTATAACGACATCCGCAGCCAATGGGGAACCGAGGGCTTCACCGTGGAAATGCAGGCAGGTACCGACGAGTTTATCCAGGGCCTCAGCGCCGGTACGCCCATCCCGTACACTTACAACGGCCTCAACGGCAGTAACTTCGGTTCGGCCTGGGGTGTGGCATTTCAGGATATCAACACCCTGAATGGCGTATTGCAGTACGGCCAGACAATCGAACTTCCCGATGCTACCCGGAAGCAATACCTGGCACAGGCCAAGTTCCTCCGTGCATTCTGGTATTTCTACCTGGTTCAAACCTGGGGGGATGTGCCGCTGCATACCGAGTTTATCACCGTGCCTTCTCAGGCCGCATCGCGGCAACCCGCTGCGCAGGTGTATGAGCTGATCATCAAAGACCTCACCGAAGCCGCCGCCGACCTGCCCAACCAGCCGACGGCACCGTTCCTGGGCAAAGCGGCTACCAAGCCCGTGGCGCAGTTCCTGCTCGCGAAAGCTTACCTTACGCGGGGCTGGCTGAACAACACCGCCGCCGATTTTACCAAAGCAGCTGCCTTGTGCGACGAGATCATCGCCAATAAATCGGCTTACGGACTGGATCTGTGGCAGGACTACGGCGATGCATTTGTGCCAGCCAATGATTACGGCAAGGAGACGATGTTTGTGAGCGACCACGTGCTCGACCCTAAATATGGCTATTACAGTGTCGGCGCTGCGGCCGGTGGGGGTGCGGCACAAAACCTGACGCCCTGGTTTACCAACTGGAACTACCCCAATAACAGCGGGATCAACTCGTTCAAGAATGCTTCCGGTGCGTTTGTCAACAGCGGCACCTCCGGTATGATCCGCGACTCGTACTATGGCCGCCCGTACATCCGTATGCGCCCGAACTCCGACAAGCAGGCCGGCGGTGCGCATGCCGGCAAGAATTACTTCCTCGACCAGGCCTTTACCAACCGCGACGTGGATTCCCGTTTTGCCAATTCCTTTTACCAGGTTTATATTTCCAATACCTCCATTACCAATGCGGCCACTGCCCCCAATAACAGCCGGGGGATTGGTTACACCACCGTTGTGGGCCAGGATACCGCCGTGTGGCTGCCCGATTACGAGGTGCCAGGAGCGCCGCAATTTGTGGGCAGCAGGCCGTTTAAAGGTATTGTGGTGCCGCCAAGCCTTTGGAACAATGGTATTTTCCCGGCTTTGAAGAAATTTATGGACCCCAGCCGCGGCGCGAATTTCAATGACCCCTCGACCCGTCCCTGTGTGCTGTACCGCTTCTCGGATGTGTACATGACCGGCGCGGAGGCCTATTTCAAAGCCGGTGACGCCGCCAAGGCCGCCAGCCTGATCAACGTCGTGCGCCAGCGTGCCGCATTCCGGAAGAGCAACTCCACCGCACAGAATGCCGCCGCTGCTACCGCCATGACCATTACCGCCGCCGACGTAACCCTCGACTTCATCCTCGACGAGCGCAGCCGCGAGTTTTTCGGTGAATGGCAGCGCTGGCATGACCTGGTGCGTACCCGCTCGCTCGTGCGCCGGGTGAAAGAATGGAACCAGGAGGCGGCACCTTATGTGAAGGATTTCAATATGCTGAGACCAATTCCGCAATCCCAGATAGATAGAGTTGTGGACGGTCCTGCTTTTCCACAAAACTCAGGATATTAAACCGTATTAATCAGCACATTCATATGACCCGCAGCTTTTTATCCGCCGGATTAATGGCCCTGGCGATTGGTGGCATCGGCCTCGAAACGGGCCTTTGCCAGCAGGCCAAAGTAAAGCCGTTGATCAGCGACCTGTTCACCGCCGATCCTTCCGCACATGTTTTCAACGGGAAGATCTACCTCTATCCTTCGCACGACGTCGAGGCCAATGTGCCGCAGGACGACGAGGGCGGGCATTTCAATATGCGTGATTACCACGTGTATTCTATGGATGCGACCGGCGGCAAGGTAACCGACCACGGAGTGGTGCTCGATTTGAAAGATATTCCCTGGGCCGGGCGGCAGCTCTGGGCGCCGGATGCCGCATTCAAAAACGGTACTTACTATCTGTATTTCCCGGTGAAAGACAAGGAGGACGTTTTCCGGATCGGCGTGGCTACTTCCAAATCGCCCGCAGGGCCTTTCAAAGCCGGGCCGAAGCCTATTCCCGGCAGTTACAGCATCGATCCCGCCGTTTTTACCGATACCGACGGGCAGAGTTACATGTACTTCGGGGGGATCTGGGGAGGGCAGCTCCAACGTTGGCATTCGGGTAAGTATGACAAAACGCTTTCGACCGACCTCGGTAAGGGGCACGACCAGCAACCTGCCCTGAGCGCCAAAGTGGCCAAAATGAGCGGCGATATGCTCACCTTTGCCGAAACACCGCGCGATGTGCAGATTGTTGACGAGCAAGGTAAGCCATTGCTCGGCGGCGACCACGACCGGCGGTTTTTCGAGGGTGCATGGATGCACAAGTACAACGGGAAATATTACTTCTCGTACTCCACCGGCGACACCCATTTCCTTTGTTATGCCGAAAGCAGCTCGCCTTATGGGCCGTTTACCTACAAAGGGGTGATCATGAAGCCGGTCGAAGGCTGGACGACCCATCACTCCATTGTCGAGTTCAAGGGTAAATGGTACATTTTTTACCATGACACCGAAATCTCAGGCAAAACCCACCTGCGCAACGTGAAAGTACGCGAGCTGGTGCGCGGGAAGGACGGGAAGATTGAGACGATCGTGCCGTGAAACGGAAATAATGCAAGATTTTTGGTAAGACTGGCGCCGGTACCGGCTTTTAAAAGCTGTACCGGCGCATTCGTGCCGTCGATCCCATCCAAAAGCATTCAATCAACCAAGCTATGCAAATCGAAAGACGCGATTTTTTATCGACACTGACACTGGCCGGCGCTGCTACATTGTTCTCCGGCAACCCGCTGATCGCCGCTACTTCCCCCAAAAAGGACAAACTGGGCGTTGCGCTCGTGGGCCTGGGTTATTACAGCACCGACCTGCTGGCGCCCGCGCTGCAACTGACCGAAAAATGCTATCTGGCGGGCATCGTCACGGGTACCCCGTCCAAAGCGGAGGCCTGGAAAGCCAAATACAACATTCCCGACAAGAATATTTACAATTACCAGAACTTCGACCAGATCGCGAAGAACCCGGATATCGACATAGTGTACGTAGTGTTACCGCCTTCCATGCACCGCGAATACGTGGTAAGGGCTGCCAAGGCCGGCAAGCATGTGTTCTGCGAGAAACCCATGGCGCCATCCGTGGCCGACTGCGAGGCGATGATCGCGGCTTGTAAAAGCAATAAAGTGAAGCTCGCCATTGGCTACCGCTGCCAGCACGACCCGAACATCCAGGCTTATATGAAAGTGGCGACGGAGCAGAAGTTCGGCAAGGTGAAGATGGTTAACAGCGCGGCCGGGTATTTCGACGCCCGTACCGACCACTGGAAGCAGAAAAAAGCGCTTGGAGGCGGCTGTATGGGCGATATGGGCGTATACGCATTGCAGGGAGCCCGTCTTGCAACAGGTGAGGAGCCTATCAGCGTGATCGCCCAGGCTTCGACCACCCGGCCCGAAATTTACAAAGAGGTGGAAGAAACGATGATGTTTATGCTCGATTTCCCGAGCGGCGCCAAGGCAGCCTGCCAGACGAGCTTTGGTATCAATATGAACTACCTGCAGGTGAACTACGAGAAGGGCTGGCTGAAAATGGAGCCGCAGTCGGGTTACAACGGCAACAAGGGCAGTATGTCGGACGGGACGATCATCAATTTTCCTATCAAAAGCCAGCAGGCCAAGCAAATGGACGAAGACTGCCTGGCTATTATGAACAACACCGACCTGATCGCCCCGGGCGAGGAAGGGCTGCGCGACATCCGTGTAGTGGAAGCCATTTACAAGTCGGTCGCATCGGGTAAAAGCGTGAAAATATAGGTATGCAAAAATTCCCCCTGTTCCTGGCCGCGGTACTGGTATCTACCGGCGTAATGGCTCAGCCAAAGGCATTGAAGGATGCTTACAAGGACTTTTTTCCGGTCGGTGTGGCCGTTGCGCCGCGGAACCTGACGGGGCCCGAGGCGGAGCTGATCGTCAAGCAATTCAACAGCATCACCCCCGAGAATGCGATGAAAATGGGGCCGATCCATCCAGAGCCGGACCGTTATGCCTGGGAAGCGCCAGATGCGATCGTCGCATTCGCGCAGCAGCACGGCATGAAGGTACGCGGCCACACGCTATGCTGGCATAACCAGACGCCGAAATGGTTTTTTACCGATGAGGCAGGCAAGCAGGTGTCGCGCGAGGTGCTGCTCGAACGCCTCAAACAGCACATTACCGACGTGGTGGGCCGCTACAAGGGCCGGATTTACGCCTGGGATGTAGTGAACGAGGCCGTACCGGACACGGGCACGGGCATTTACCGACAGTCCAAGTTCTATGAGATCATAGGTGAAGATTATATTGAAAAGGCATTTGAATATGCCCATGCCGCCGACCCGGCCGCCAAGCTGTTTTACAATGACTATAATACGGAGAGCAGCGGCAAGCGGGAAAAGATTTTCAAGCTCCTTCAAAAGCTGAAAGAAAAGAATGTACCGGTCCACGGTGTGGGTTTGCAGGGGCATTGGTCGGTGTACGAGCCCAGCGAGGCGGCCTTGCAGGAGTCGGTCAGCCGGTTTGCGAGCCTGGGCCTGGCCGTTCAGATTACCGAACTGGACGTTTCGGTCCATGCCAAGGAGCACGGCAGGCGTGAAAAGACCGCTGCCGATAAAACCGAGCTGACACCGGAAATCCTGGCCCGCCAGGCGGCGCAGTATGAAATGCTTTTCAGAACATTCCGTAAAAACCGCGGCGTCATCACCGGCGTCACATTCTGGAATGTGTCCGACAAAACGACCTGGCTGGACAATTTCCCCGTACGCGGCAGAAAGGATTACCCGCTGCTATTCGATGAAAAGCTCCAACCGAAGGAGTTCTTCCCCAAAATCGTCGACTTCTGACTTCATTAAAACCGGCCGCCGCCGGATAACCGGACCGCGGAACCGCGGGATCGAAGGAAACCTGGAAGGACACCCGCCCGCGATGCGCGGCAGGGTTCTCCATAGATGTGGTAGTGCACCTTGGCCGGCAGCGAAGCGCTCCCGGCTAATTTGATTTTTCAGGCCAGTAACCGTGCAAAATGGTTTTCCAGGTGGCTCCGCATGCCATTGCGCAGCTTTTCCGCCGTACCATGCTCGATGATGTCCACGATTTCCTTATGCGAAATGAAGCTGGTATTCGATGGCAGGTTTCGCAGCAGCCCGCTTTTGTGGACGTAGTCGAACACCGGCAGCAGCATGCGCTGAAACTTCTTCATCGTTTCATTGCGGGTGATGTCATACAGCTTTCCGTGGAATGCGATCTCGTGCTCGATCTGGAAAATCATCCGGTCGGATGACAGCGGCTCGTTAGCCACCAGCACTTTCAGCACGGCAATGTCCTCGGGCGTCACACGCTCCATAATAAAGTCGGCCATCCCGATTTCCAGTGACAGCCGCATTTCAAAAATCTCCTTCAACGTGTTTTCGTCGAGGATCTTCGGATTCATACTTTTTTCGAGGATCGAAACCAGGTCCGGGCTGGTGATCACCGCCCCCCGGTGTTTTTTGGATTCCACCAGGCCCATCAGCCGGAGCCGCAGCATGGCTTCCCGCACGACCGTCCGGCTGACCCCCAGCGACTGGGCCAGTTCCAGTTCCTTCGGGATCGAATCGCCTACCTTGAAATTATGATCGATGAAAAATTGGATCAGGTTGCTCTCTACTTTGTCGACGAGCGAGCTTGTGTCGACGCTTTTGATATTCGGAAAAATGTCCCCCATTGCAGTTTGTAGCGCATTATGTATGACAAATTTGGCTGTTTTCGGTTAAAGCGCAAGGTATTTGACGATTAAGAAATCGAGCGGACGAAAAATTTTTTTCACAAGATGCTTGCTATCAAGACTGTGAAACCTCTATCTTTATTATGTCATACATAAGACAATTCCTAATCTTAACCTTTTCTATGAAAGTGAATGCTACCCACCGCAGTATGTTGCTAAGCCTTGTCGGGCTGCTCATGGCAACATTCCTGCATGCGCAAACCACGCGCCAACTGACCGGGAAAGTGCTGTCCGACGACGACAAACAGCCGCTTCCGAATGTGACCGTTCTGCTGAAAGGCAAGAACATCGCAACCGAAACCTCCGTGGAAGGCGACTACGCCATTCAGGTGAGCGGGGGAGATGTGATCCAGTTCCGGATGATGGGCTACGTGATGCAGGAAATGCCTGTCGGCACTGCGGCTACGCTGGATATTTCGCTGAAACCGGACGTGTCCGCATTGAATGAAGTGGTGGTAACCGGCTATGGGTCGGCCAGCCGCACCAAGATCACCTCTTCCATTGCCAAGCTCGATGCCAAAGTACTCGAAACGGGTATGCGCGCCAACCCCGCGCAGGCGCTCGCGGGTACCATTGCAGGCGTGCGCGTATCCACCGCTACCGGCAGGCCGGGTTCCGTTCCGTCCATTATCCTCCGCGGCGGTACCAATTTCGACGGCTCCGGCAGCCCGCTCATCGTGGTCGACGGCCAGGTGAGGGGTTCGCTCAGCGACATCAACCCCGACGACATCGAGAGTATGGAAGTACTGAAAGACGCTTCCGCAACCGCCATTTACGGTGCGAGGGCCAGCAACGGGGTGGTGCTGATCACCTCCAAAAGAGGAAAAGACGGCGTTTCGTCGATTACATTCAAGGCGAAAACCGGTTTCAACTTCCTCAACATTCCCTATAATTACCTCAATGCGGGCGACTACATCAAATGGACGCGCATGGGCGTTGTGGAAGCGATCAAAAACGGTACCACCACTTCGTCGCTACTCTCGGGCGTGGGCCCGCGCGGTACGGGCAACTTGTACAAAGATGCCAACGGCGTGATCCTGGACGGAAATTATGATTCGCGTGCGATATGGAGTACCATGCGCCTCAGCGACTCGAACCGCGAATTGCTGAATGCGAATGACGGCTGGAAAACCATGAAGGACCCTGTCAAAACGAATGCCTCGGGGGCTTATGACCCGAATGGTACCCATGCGGACCTGATTTACAAGGATTTCAATTACGGGGACTACGCATTCAAATCGCCTGCGATGTCGCAAGATTATAATATAGGCATGAATGGCGGCAATGCGCGGGGTGGTTACTACGCCAATTTGGGCTACTACAATGAAGATGGACTGTCGCTCGGTACATTCTACCGCCGGTTTACCTTCACTTTAAATGGGGATTATAAAATCAAAAGCTGGCTGAAATCCGAAAGCAGCCTCAACTTCGCCCGGGCCAACTGGCGCGACCAGTCGCTGCAAAACGGGGAAGCCAATTACTGGGGAAGGATGCTTTCGGCACCGCCTACCATGCGCGGAACCAATGCGAACGGCGAGCTCATCCTCGGCCGCGACGCCAGCGACGGCAACCCGATCCTCAATTTTGATAAATACAAAAGAAAGAACCAGTCCGACAAGTTTACGTTCGGCCAATCGTTCCGCACGGACATTAACGACGACTTGTTCTTCAAAGTGGGCGGTATACTGATGTACGACGAGGCCGTGGCTGAATCTTTCAACCGCGATTTCCGGATCGGCATCATGAGCGCCAGCAATCCCAATACCGGCTGGAACCGCGACCGCGCCTCTTCGGCAGGTTTCGACCGCATCATCCGTCAGACCTACAATGCAGTTTTGAACTACAAAAAGGCTTTCCTCGGCAAGAGCTTCATCGACGCAATGATCGGTTCGGAGTATTACCAGGAAGCAGCCAACGGGTTCAGCGCGGCCGGCCGCCTCGCGCCCACCGACGATTTCCAGGACCTGGGGCTGACCACCAACGACGCCAATACCCGAACCATCGATTCGTACCACACCCGCGAGCGCATTATCTCCGCATTCGGGCGGCTGAACTACGACTATGACGGTAAATACCTCGCTTCGTTTACGGTAAGGCGTGACGGGTATTCGCGGCTCATCGGCGACAACCAGTTTGGTACTTTTCCGGCATTCTCGGCCGGCTGGCTCGTACATCGCGAGGATTTTATGGCCAGTACCGAAAAATGGCTTTCGTTCCTGAAAGTCCGCGCCAGCTATGGCAAGAACGGGAATATCGGCATTGGTACCAACAACGGCATCGGCGTGTACGAGTTGCAGGGATCATACGGCTCGCAGACTGCCTACAACGGCTCGATCGGCTTTCTGCAAACCGGCGTGGCGAACCCCAATTTGAAATGGGAGAAGAGCAATACCGTTGAGGGAGGCGTGGAAATGGGCTTTTTCAATAACCGCATTACCACCAATATTGCCGTGTACAACCGCGTGACCACCGATAAGATCGCCAGCGTGATACTGCCCACTTCTTCCGGTATTTCCAGCATTCGCACCAACAACGGGAGCATGCGTAATCGCGGCGTGGAGCTGGAAGGGGTTTTCAAAGCGGTGCAGAAGCAGGACCTTACCGTGCAAATCGGTGCGAACGCCGCCTGGAACAAGAATATGGTGCTGAAACTGCCTTTCAACGGCAATGAGAACAACCGCCAGGGCGGCCAGCGCGTGTACGACCCGAAATCGGGCAGGACTATCTGGGCCGGCGGCTTGCAGGAAGGGCAGGAGTATGGCGAAGTGTTCGGGTACGTGAGCGACGGCATTATCCGTACTGCGGAGGATTTGTCAAAATATAACAAAATTGACATTGCTGCGGGCGAAGTACAATACAATGGCTCTGCCGGCAAGCGTGTGGCGAGCGAGGAGGTGATCAATTCGAAAGGCCTGAGCCGTACCACCTACATTGCAACACAGCTGGGCGACATGATGTGGAAGGACCTGGACAACAACGACACCATCGACACCCGCGACATGGTATCGCTCGGGCGCACGATTCCGCGGTGGACGGGAGGGGTCAATATGCAGGTGCGGTGGAAAAACCTGTCGCTCTTTGCCCGCATGGACTTCGCATTGGGCCATATCCAGATGGATTTCCAGCACCTTTGGTCGCTTGCCAGCGCTCAGGGCGAGTTCAACGTGACCGACCTGGTGAAGGACACCTGGACACCGGATAACCCGAATGCGAAATATCCCCGCTATACCTGGGCCGACCAGCTCAATGCCAAGAATTTCGACCGGCCGAGCAGCATGTTCTGGGTCAACTCGTCGTACCTGGCTTTCCGCGAGGTTTCACTGAGCTACACGGTGCCTTCGGCGCTGCTGCAAAAAGCGAAGATCGCAGGCCTGACCGTTACCGCAACCGGCCAGAACCTGGGTTATCTGACGAATAAAATGCTGGCATTGCCCGAGCGTACCGGCAGCCAGAACAGCGCTTATACTATTCCTACTTCCCTTATCCTTGGTGTAAACCTCACATTCTAACTACATGAAAAAGATCAGGTTATATATCTGCTGGGCCTTGTTGTCGGTACTGGCCACTTCCTGCCAGGACGCGCTCGAACTCGCGCCCGAGGACTATTTCGGAAACGGTAACTTCTGGCAAAACGAAGCCCAGGTGAGTAATTTCATGGTGGGGCTGCACAAGCAGTTCCGTGATAACCAGTTCCAGTTCCTGCGCCTGGGCGAAATGCGGGGCGGGGCATACAGCAACGTGGACAGACAGGCTACTTCCCTCAACGAATTACCCGTGATCGAGCAGCGATTGGAGGAAACGTCGTCGGGAGTGAGCAGCTGGGCAGGCTTTTACGGCCCTATTTTGCAGATCAATTTGTTTATCCAGAAAGTGGAAAGCGTCGGTTTCCTTTCCGAAACCCGTAAAAACTACCTGCTGGGTCAAGCGTACGCGATGCGCGCCTACTACTATTTCCATTTGCTGCGCACCTACGGCGGGGTTCCGCTCGTGCTCGAAGCCGATGTGCTCAATGGGACCACCGACGCGGTTTTGCTTCGTAGGGCCAGGGCTACGGAAGAAGAGGTTGCCAACGCGGTGAAGGCGGATGTCAACAAGGCGATCAGTCTTTTCGGCGCACAAGCCGCGGTTACCGACAAAAGCCAATGGTCGCCCAATGCGGCGCGGATGCTGAAAGGAGAGGTGTACCTCTGGTCGGCGAAAGTGTATGGCCAGGCAGCCGACCTTGCGGAGGCAAAAACGGCCCTGGAAGCCGTAACGGGAACCAGCTTGCTGCCGGGCTTTGCGAATGTTTTTGCCTACAACCAGAAGAACAACAGCGAGGTGATATTCGCGGTGCGCTACCGCGTGGGCGAGGCGGAAATGAGCAATGTGGCTGCTTATACCTATTCCACATTCAATATGAACGGGCTGCATTACAAAGATTCCACGGCCAGCGCAGGCGTTGGGAATTTCCTCGTTGATCCATTGCTGCTGGCCGCTACCAATTCCCAGCAGGTGATCCAGCGGTATGCCTATACTTTTGAGTTATTCCAATCTTATAACCTCGCCGACACGCGCCGGAATGCGACTTTCTATGACTATTACAAGGTCAATACCGACGTGAAGCCCTTCGTTCCGACCATCCGGAACACCGCGCTCGTGAAATTCCTCGGTACCATCGATGCCAACAAACGCTATTTCTCCGACGACTGGCCGGTATACCGCGAGGCGGACAGACTTCTGATGTTGGCGGAGATCGTCAATGCACAGGGCGGCGACCCCACGACATTCATCCAGGCTGTGCGTGACCGGGCGTTCGAAGGGAAAGACCCCAAGCCGTTTATGAATGCGGGCAAGGATGCCAACGAACTTGCGATTTTCAACGAGCGTACGTGGGAGTTTGTGCACGAGGGCAAACGCTGGTATGACCTGCGCCGGATGAAATACGGCAGCGAGCCGCTCGTGTTCAAAAGTGCAGCGCATCCTTTTGGCCTGCTCGACAAGCCTACGCAGGGTTTCCGCGTGCTGTGGCCTGTTGAAGCGGCCATCTGGACGAATGACCCGCTTGTAAAGCAAACGCCAGGCTATAACACGGCGCGACCACAATAGCTATTTCTTTTTCAAACAATACACTCATGAACCTACATTTAGAGGGCCTTATTGCCGCTCCATTCACTCCTTTGAAGCCGGATGGCAGCCTGCACACCGACCTGATCCCCGCGTACTACGAATTTTTGAAGCATAACGGCGTGAGCGGCGCTTTCATTTGCGGCTCCACAGGCGAAGGCGCCTCGCTCACCTTGCGCGAGAAGAAGCTTGTCGCCGAAGCCTGGGCAGCCTGTGCTGCGGGCGACCCGGCATTTACCGTAATGCCGCTGCTGGGCGGTACCTGCATAGCCGATTGCATCGATCTCGCACAGCATGCGGCGGGTGTCGGCATGGACGCGGTGTCATTTACCAGCCCCTCGTATTTCAAGCCGGCCAATGTGGAAATGCTCGCCGAATGCATTATAGCCATTGCCCAAAGCGTGCCTGAAATGCCGTTTTACTACTACCACATTCCGGTCCTTACGGGCGTGGGATTTGCGATGTACGACCTGCTGAAAGTCATCGACGGGCGCGTCCCCAATTTTGCGGGCATCAAGTATACGCACGAGGATTTTATGGATTTTCAGTCGTGCCTCAATTTCCAGGATGGCAAATATGATATGCTCTGGGGACGCGACGAGAATATGCTTTCGGCATTGGCTATCGGTGCCAAAGGTGCGGTGGGCAGTACGTTCAACTACGCCGCGCCGCTTTACCACCGGCTGATGGAAGCATTTGAAAAGAACCAGATGGACCTGGCGGCAGGTTTGCAGCAGCAGTCGATCGATATGATCCGGCTTTTGGGCAAGTATGGCGGCATTTCGGTGGGTAAGAGCTATATGAAACTCGTCGGAATGGATTGCGGGGAGTTCAGGTTGCCGGTGCGTAATATGACCGCCGGGCAGTTCACGGCTTTCCATGCTGATGTGGCCGCGCTGGATTTTGATTCGTTTAAATCGGGCCACGCAATGGCCAAAAACACATTTTAATGCATTGCAAGATCAACCTGTTTTGTATCCTAATCTGCCTGCACCTGATGTGGCCTGTTGACGCATTGGCCGGGGATACCCTGGCCAACCGGATCGACTGGTCCGTCGCCGCCCGCATTCCCGCAGCCGGCTCAGGCGCGGCCGGCCCAGGCGCGGCCGGCGACGTCAGCCTCGGAGTGGCCGGAGCCTTTGCCGGTTGGCACAACGGCGCATTGCTCATCGCCGGTGGGGCCAATTTCCCCGCCGGCATGCCCTGGGCAGGCGGCAGGAAAGCCTACCACGACCGGATCTACGTTTTGAAAAAAAGCGGTTCTTCCTATCAATGGGTCGACGCGGTCAATCCGCTTTTGAAGCACAAAATGGCTTATGGCGCAAGTGTTTCCGTTGCCGGCGGCATTGTTTGTGTGGGCGGTGAAAGCGAGGCCGGTACCAGCAAAGAGGCATTCCTGATGCAATGGAACGAAGCCCGCAAGCAGGTGGATTTCAAAGCCCTTCCCGATCTGCCCGTACCGCTTGCCAACGCCGCAGCGACCAGCATCGGAGACGTGGTTTACATTGCCGGAGGCGAGCATGCGGGCCGTCCGTCCGACGGCTTCTTCGCGCTGGATCTGTCGACACCGACACCGCAATGGCAAACGTTGCCCGCATTGCCCGTGGCGATGTCGCATTCGGTGGCCGTGGCGCAGAGCAACGGAAAAACCTCCTGTGTGTACGTACTAGGCGGGCGCAGCGCCACCGCCGGGCGCATCAGCGACCTGCATGGCACCAACTTTTGCTACGATCCCGGCCAGCGCAAATGGGAACAGCGCGCGGGCATCAGCGACGGCGCGACGGCTACCAATCTGTCGGCCGGAACGGGCATACCCAATGGTGCTTCCTACATTGTTTTGCTCGGCGGGGACAACGGGCAGGCCTTTACTAAGATAGAAACCTGGAATGCGCGCATTGCCGCCGCGGCTACGGAAGGCGAGAAACAACGCCTGCAAACAGAAAAAGTCCGGTTTCTGGAAAGCCATCCCGGTTTCAGCAAAAACATCTATCTCTACAACACCATCACCGACAGCTGGGCGAAAATCGGCGAACTGCCGGAGGCTGCACAGGTAACCACCACCGCCGTGAAAGCCGGAGACGACCTGTTTATCCCAAGTGGCGAGGTGAAACCCGGGGTCCGGACGCCGGTGGTGATGCGCGGCAGCGTGCGCAGCCAGTCGTCCTTCTCCTGGGTCGATTCGCTGGTACTTTTCGTGTGTTTCCTGCTGATGACCGCCGGAAGGTTTCTCTTTACGGGAAAAACCAGCAATACCGACGACTATTTCAAAGGCGGCGAGCGCATTCCGCAATGGGCGGCGGGGATCAGCATTTTCGGGGCAAAGCTCAGTGCAATCACCTTCATGGGCATTCCTGCGAAAACCTATGCTACCGACTGGACCTATTTTTTCCTGCTGATGACGATTATCATGGTCATGCCGCTTGTAGCGGGGTATTTCATCCCTTTCTACCGTCGGCTGAACGTCACTTCGGCCTACGAATACCTTGGTAAGCGCTTCAATACCGGTTCGCGCATGCTGGCGTCGGCACTGTATGTGCTGCTGCAACTGGGCCGGATGGGGATCGTGGTGCTGCTGCCGAGCATTGCGCTCACGCTGGTGACGGGTATCGATATCAATGTATGCATTATCATGATCGGCGCAATCAGCATTTTCTTTACCGTCAAGGGTGGGATCGAGGCGGTGATCTGGGTGGAGGTGATACAGGTACTCATCCTCGCAGCGGGAGCGTTGTTCTGCCTGTTCTACCTGCCGTTCCAGATTGACGACTGGGGCGCTGCAAAGGGCACATTAGCGCAAGCCGAGAAGCTCAAAGTATTCGATTTCCGCTTCGATTTCACCGAGCCTACATTCTGGGTGGTGGTTATCGGAGGGCTGGCGATCAACCTGCTCACTTACGGTACCGACCAGACCACCGTGCAGCGCTATCTCACCACCAAATCCGAAAGTGAATCGGTGAAAAGCCTCAAACTCGGCGCATGGCTTACCTTACCGTCCACGCTGGTGTTTTTTTCCATCGGTACGCTGCTGTACCTGTTCTTTCGGGAGCAGCCCGGGCAGGTGAACATGGCCCTGGACAATGTCGACAATATTTTCCCATGGTACATTGTGAGCCAGTTGCCTGCGGGGCTGTCGGGCCTGCTGATAGCCGGCATTTTTGCCGCCGCCATGAGCAGCACCGAGGCCAGCATGAACTCCACGGCTACATTGCTCACCACCGATTTTTACCAGAAACTCAACCCGGAAGTTACCCCGAAGCAAACCCTCTTTTTTGCCCGCGCCGCGACCTTGTTCCTCGGTGTTTTCGTGACCTGCATTGCATTGTACATGGCGCACAAAGGGGTTTCGTCGCTTTGGGACAGGTTCAATACCATTCTGGGGCTGTTTACCGGCTGCATTGGCGGCGCATTTGTGCTCGGGATTTTTACCACCAAAGCCAGCGGTAACGGCGTAATGGCCGGCATGGCGATCAGCTGCGCGACGCAGTTGCTCGTCCAGCAATACACCGACATTCATTTGCTGATGTACGCATTTACCGGACTGGTAAGCTGTGTGGTATTTGGTTACCTGTTAAGTTTGCTCATGCCCGCCAAGCGTGATTTGTCGGGATTAACGATTTATAAATGAAGATTATCCGCCCCTTACTGGTTTTCATTCTCTGCGCGGGCGCTGCTTTTGCGCAGCCCGAAAATAGCGGACTGGCCCTGGCGCTTGTTTTTACGGACCACATGGTTTTGCAAAGGAACAAACCGTTGCAGATCTACGGTCGTGCGGGGGCGGGCGAGGCCGTGCAGGTGCGTCTGCAGGGGCAAAGCCGGGAAGCAGTGGCCGACGGGGAAGGAAAATGGAAGGTCGTTTTACCTGCTCAAAAGGCTGGCGGACCCTATGAACTGACAGTTTCCGGCAGGCAGGGAAAGGTGGTGGTCAGGGACGTGCTCATCGGCGACGTATGGCTTTGCTCCGGGCAGTCGAATATGGATTTTCAATTGAAAGATGCGCAGACGGGGCCGGAGGAGCTCGCCAAAGGGCAATTTAACCCTCATATCAGATTGCTGAAATACCGTGGCTCGGTGCCCTGGGGCGATGTTTCCTGGGATTCGGCCACGCTGGCGAGGGTGAACCGTTTCGACTTTTTCAAAGGGGAATGGAAAACACCCGACGCGGGATCCGCTGCTTCATTTTCGGCTGTTGCTTACTATTTCGGACAAAAAATCGCGGCAACGGAAAACGTGCCGATCGGCCTCATCCAGGTAGCCGTGGGCGGCTCGCCGACCGAATCCTGGATCGATGAAACCGTGCTTCGCGGTGACGATCGCTTTGCGGGGCTGCTGACCAACTGGCTGCAATCGGAGCTTGTCATGGAATGGTGCCGCCATCGCGCCGGTGTGAATGTGGCGCATGGGAATGCGCTCCGACAGCGTCATCCGTTCCAGTACGGCTACAACTACGAAGCAGGCATTGCCCCGCTGACAGACTTTCCCATCGCGGGGGTGATCTGGTACCAGGGCGAAAGCAATGTGCATAACGTATCGCTGCACGAGGCGCTTTTTGAAACGCTGGTGAAGAGCTGGCGGCAGGGCCGGGGCGAAGTATTTCCGTTCTATTATGTTCAGCTTTCCGGTATCGATCGTCCCAACTGGCCCGAATTCCGGGATTCGCAGCGGCAAATGCTGGCACGGATCCCCCATGCGGGCATGGCGGTAAGCTACGATGCCGGTGATTCGCTGAATGTGCATCCGGTCCGTAAAAAGGAAGTAGGAGAGCGGTTGGCATTGCTGGCATTGCGGGGATATTACGGGAAGCCGGTCGTAGCCGAGGGGCCGGTGGCGCAGAAAGCTACCTTGAAAAATGCCAGCATTTTGCTGGATTTTAATCGTGATCAAAAGCTTCTGACCCCCAATAATGTGCCGCTGACGGGCTTCGAGCTGCTGACCCGAATCGGCAGGCGCGTGCCTGCGCAGGCCGCGATCGTCAAGGGCCGCGTCCGCATTGCAGTGCCCGAAGGGGAAGCGGTCCGGACGGTGCTGTATGCCTACCAGCCGTTTACGAGGGCAAATTTGTACAACGAAGCCGGCCTGCCGGCACCAACCTTTTCCATTTCAGTAGATTAATGTAAAAAACCATGAGCTATAACCCTGCAGAACTCGAAAACCTGCATGCATTTTATAAAAACCAGCTGCTGCAAAATACGCTGCCGTTCTGGTTCCCGCGGTCGTTCGATACGGAGCACGGCGGCTACCTGTTCATGCGTGATCAGGATGGTACTTTGCTGGACGACGACAAGTCGGTGTGGTTCCATGGCCGTGCCGCGTGGCTGCTCGCGACTTTGTATAACACCGTAGCGCCGCGGCAGGAATGGCTGGAAGGCGCGAAATCCGGCATTGACTTTCTGAACCGGCATTGCTTCGATACCGACGGCCGCATGTTTTTTCATGTGACGCGCTCGGGCGAGCCGATCCGGAAACGGCGCTATTTTTTCTCGGAAACCTTTGCCGTGATCGCAAATGCCGCTTATGCGCAAGCCAGCGGTGATGCTCAGGCGGCGGATCGTGCGCGGGAACTGTTCAGCCAATGCATCCGGTACGCGACGGTTCCCGGATTGCTCGAACCCAAATTCACGGCGGTACGCCCTGCCAAGGGTATCGGCGTGCCGATGATCCTGATGAACACCGCCCAGCAGCTCCGCGAGACGCTTGGTGACCCGCGCTATGATGGCGTGATCGACGGTTTTATCGATGAAATTGAAAATGATTTCGTAAAGCACGATATCCGTTGTGTGATGGAGCAGGTCGCCCCCGACGGCAGCATTATCGACCACGTCGACGGCCGTACACTCAATCCGGGTCATGCGATCGAAGGGGCGTGGTTTATACTGCACGAAGCGAAGCACCGCAACAATGATCCCCGATTGATAACCCTCGGCTGCTGGATGCTCGACTACATGTGGGAACGCGGCTGGGACCGGGAGTATGGGGGCATATTCTATTTCCGAGACGTGTACGATCGGCCTGTGCAGGAGTACTGGCAGGATATGAAGTTCTGGTGGCCGCATAATGAGGCGATCATCGCCACATTGCTGGCCTACACCCTCACCGGCGATGCCCGGTACGCCGAATGGCACCGGATGGTGCACAACTATGCTTATGGGCATTTCCACGACCAGCAGCATGGCGAGTGGTTTGGTTACCTGCACCGCGACGGCTCGGTGGCGCAGGGTGCGAAGGGAAATCTGTTCAAAGGACCGTTCCATTTGCCGCGCCAGGAGTGGTATTGCATGCAGCTGTTGCAGGACTTTACAGCACGGGAAAAAGTACAGGGTATGGTTGGTTTAAAACAATAAAATATTGATTATGAATATATTAAAATCCATTTTGATTCTCAAACTCATCGTTGTGAGTGTAGCGGCCATCGGGCAAACCCCGGTTTTTGTCTCGGGGAACGACGGCTATAAATCTTTCCGTATACCCGCCATCGTGGCTACGCCTGCGGGCGACCTGCTCGCATTTGCGGAAGGCAGGGTAGGCGGGAGCGGCGATTTCGGGGACATCGACATTGTGATGAAGCGCAGCAAGGACAGCGGCAAATCCTGGTCCGGAATCCAGGTAGTAGCCGATTACAACGATTTGCAGGCAGGTAACCCCGCGCCTGTCATGGACCTCACCGATCCGGCTTTTCCGAAAGGCCGGCTGTTTCTGTTTTTCAATACCGGCAACAACCACGAAGGCGAAGTGAGGAAAGGCAAGGGCCTGCGTGAGGTGTGGTACAAAACTTCGACAGACAATGGCCTGACCTGGAGTGAACCGGTGAACATTACCACCCAGGCGCACCGGCCCAAACAACCGTCGGTGAATGCGGCCTACAACTTTCCGGAAGACTGGCGCAGCTATGCCAACACGCCCGGCCACGGCCTGCAATTCACCGAGGGTAAATACAAAGGCCGCATTTACATCGCCGCCAACCACAGCGCCGGTGACCCTAAAAAGCAGTTTACCGACTACCAGGCCCACGGATTCTACACCGACGACCATGGTAAGACATTCCACCTCGGCGAAACCGTGCCCGTGGAAGGCGGCAACGAATCGACGGCCGCGGAGCTTTCCGGCGGTCGGCTGATGTTCAATGCACGCAACCAGAAGGGCGACATCCGTGCCCGGATCGTGGCCCTCAGCTCCGACGGCGGCGCCAAGTGGGACACCACATTCTTCGACCACAACCTGCCCGACCCGGTATGCCAGGGCAGCATCCTCACCATCGGCAAGCGCAAAGGCAAAAACATCCTCGCATTCTGCAACGCAGCCAGCCCCCAATCCCGCGACAACCTGACGCTACGCATCAGCTTCGACGACGGCAAAACCTGGAAGAAAAGCTACCCCGTAGACCAAAGCAAAGCCGGCGAAAAGGACTTTACTGCCTACTCGGATATTGTGAAAACAGGGAAAAGGACAATTGGGGTGATTTATGAGCGGGACGGGTATAAGGGGATTGTGTTTAAGAATTTGAGTTGGGCGGAGTAGAGGGTTACATCCAATCGAGCCATGCTTTGATTCCCTCGGTAACCGAAAAGTCGAAAAAGTATCTGACTCCAATCGCTAACAGGATTTTCGACAGCAGTACGACAAGTGCTAACGAAGTGCCGTAGAACAATAGCTTGAAGAAGGAGATGATAAATCCCATTGCCAGTTGACTAATGATATTTTCCCTCGATAAGTTATGTCTTTCCAGAAAGCGCCGGTAGCGCTGCGCGAGATATGCCTTGACACGATTTTTAGAAACAATTTCAATTTTGGGGAAATTGCGAAGCTGGGCATCAATCTCAGACCTGTTCTTGGGCGAGCAGTTATATACAATAATCCTTGGTACTTGCTCGATGAGTGATAAGCCCTTTAATATATTGACTGACTCATTGGGATCGCACTGGATCAATACATAATAGTGGCAGGATGTTCCGGAGAAGCTTTCGATTTGAGCAGTTCCGGTCAGAACATTTCCGCGATGCGTTTTGATGACTTGGGAAATTTTTTCAATCGATCCGATTTCATCCTTGTTATTAATATCGAGATACATGATGTCTGAATCTTCGAATATTCTCAGGATAAAAAATGATTTCTGGTGTGGGCTGGATACAATGGCGTGCTGTATAGTATTGTTTTGAAAACCAAACGGTAATATCAGCCGGCTCGAATCCTGCGAAAAAGCTGCATTATCGATTTTTGGCTTCATTTAGCGGCTGCCTTCTAAGCTCACCAAAAGCATCATAGTAATAAGCGAAAGAATTGTCGCAACCGACACCTATGATGTCCGGTGCCGCTCCATTGCCATGGCTCGCCAGAGCCTTGGAAACAGTCAGCATTAGACCACTTGCACTTAATAATACAATGCAAATTGAAAACGATACAACCAGGATCCTCTGATTTGTTTTGTCCAGGGAGTAAAAGAACTGCTTCATACTGAGATAGATTTTAGATGGTTTACGCTTCAATTCTCAAAGGATCGGCTTCCTTGGCAACAAAACTGACTTTTGGATTCTCTTCTATCGAGTCAACAACTTCATTATCAGTGATTTTTACTTCTTCATTTTGGAGGTCCTGTTCTTCGCTCATCATTTTAGTTTTAGATATGGGGATTAACTGTGATTGGCTTCCCGGGGTTTTGTAACCGGAATTTGCTTCGAAAGTTACGTGTAACCCGTTTCTACTCCATGATGATGATTATCAGTCGGATGCGGTTTATTTCTGGGATTGGACCGGTGGAAAATCGAAGCCTGACGTCGCGATTGCTCCCGTTAGCAGAAATCCGGGTGGCCCCGATTCCGGAAATATGCTTTGCGCTTTCAGTAGCGGGCTTTCCTTCCTATCTTCGCTCGCCTCATCAGGATAACGACATCTCAGGACGCCTTGATGGGCATCAAACAAGCCATTTTTATTCTTCATTATATCTCAACATTTACAATGAACAACAATACCCGTCGTAAATTTCTAGCCAGCTCGGTTACGCTGGCAGCCGGCGCGGCTGCTTCGGTGGCTGCGGCACCGGCTGCTCCCCGGAAAAGCAAAACGCCATTGGTGCACCATGTGTTTTTCTGGCTCAAAAACCCCGGATCGACAGCGGATCGTGACCGGATCATCGAAGGCTTGAAAACGCTCCGCAAAATCGAGGCGATCAAGGAACTTCGCATTGGCGTGGTGGCGAGCACGGAAAAAAGGGACGTCGTGGACAACAGCTGGGCGGTGTCCGAACTGATGTTTTTTGAAGACCTTGCCGGGCAGGCGAGCTACCAGGACCATCCGATCCACCAGAAATTCATCAAGGATTGCAGCCACCTGTGGGACAAAGTGATCGTGTACGACGCGATGGATGTATAGGCGATTTTGATGTGGGATTGCGCGGCAAACGTTGCCCGGCAAACGTTGCGCGGCCCGGATTTTTACGTTTACTTTAAACCGGCTAACCGGGGCGTATTGTAAAGGAGACCAGGCTGACATTGTGAAACAAGCGACAATTAAGAAATTCCACTCATTTCTGAGATTCAGAAAGCGGCTGACTTCGTACAGTTTAAGAAAGTTCAAGCTGTACGAAATCATTATTTTTTGGCTTAAAGACATTCTTAGCAGGTCTCAGTTCATGATCTTGTCCGGGATATTGGTGGGTTGCAGCGCGGGGCTGGCCGGGGTAGTGCTCAAATCGCTGGTCCATGCTATCCATAACGCGATTACCCACCGGGTACATTTCGAGACGCAGATCCTTTTCTATGCCGTGTTCCCGTTTCTCGGGATCGTGCTCACGTCCATTGTTGTGATCCTGTTCTTCGGCGGCAACGATCGCAAGGGTATACCGGCGATCCTGCACGAGATCGCACAGAATTCCAGTATTGTCGCTCCGGTGAAGATGTACTCGCAGGTGGTGCAAAGTGCTATTACAGTGGGACTTGGTGGGTCTGCGGGACTGGAAAGCCCTATCGCGGTCACCGGCTCGGCGATCGGGTCCAATTTCGCTCAGGCCTACAAACTCGATTACCGCGAGCGCACATTGCTGCTGGCCGCCGGGGCTACGGCGGGGATCGCCTCGGCCTTCAATGCGCCCATTGCCGGGATGATGTTCGCCGTCGAGATCCTGCTCACAGGGGTCGTGTTTACCGATTTTATTCCGCTCGTACTGGCTGCCGTTTGCGGGAATGTACTGTCGCGGATGCTGCTCAACGAGGAGACGCTGTTCCATTTCAGCAGCCGCCATCCGTTCAACTACCACAATCTGCCGTTTTACCTTGTGCTTGGAGTTTTGTGTGGACTTTACGCCCGGTACTTTGTGGTGATTGGGCACCAGGTGGAGCGGTTTTTTGCACGCCTGAAAGGGGGCCGGCTGAGAAAAGCCATGATAGGCGGGGCGATGTTGTCCGTACTTTGCGTGCTCTACCCGCCGCTTTTCGGGGAAGGCTATGAAACGGTGAAGGCGCTGGTGAACGGGCAGGTAGGGGAGCTGATGCAAAATAGCTTTTTCGGCGTTGTCGGCGGACAGCGCTGGGCGGTCGTCGTTTTTCTGACCATCGTATGCATTTTGAAAGCGTTTGCGAGTTCGATCACCATTTTCAGCGGCGGCAACGGCGGCAACTTCGCGCCTTCGCTTTTCGCAGGCGGTACGCTCGGGTTTGTGTTTGCATTGTTCTGTAATTTCATCGGTGTTTCCGGCGTTCCGGTCGCTAACCTCGTGCTGGTAGGAATGGCCGGCGTGATGAGCGGCGTGCTTTACGCCCCCCTCACGGCCATATTCCTGATCGCCGAGTCGAGCTCGGGTTATGACCTGTTTATCCCGCTGATGGTGGTAGGCGTGATGTCGTTCCTGATTTCCAAATGGTTCTCCACTATTTCGCCGGATTTGAAAAGGCTGGCCGACGAGGGGAAAATTTTTACGAGGGAACACGACCGGAACCTGCTTTCACAGCTGAATACGCTGGATTTTATTGACCGCGACGTACCCGTCGTCAACATCGACCTGCCTTTTGATGATTTTGTAGAGGCACTGCACGAGAACCGGCATAACCATATGGCGGTGGTGGACAACGAAGGTATTTTACGGGGGATAATCTTTGTTAAAGAGCTGCATCCATACCTGTTCGCGTCGGGTGGTGAAGCGGGCCTATCGGTGGCATCGCTGATGCGGGAACCCCTGGCAACCGTATCCGAAACCGAGCCTGTTGCCAGGATCGTCAGCAAATTTGACCAGACGGGCGCGTGGCATTTGCCCGTGGCGGACCCCCGGGGAAGGTACATTGGGTTCATCGCCAAATCGAGGCTGCTCGATCGCTACCGGAGCCTGCTGCAAGCGCATTCGGGTTGATTTTGTCTTTGTTTAAAGGAATACTTTTTTAACTTGCCTGGCCATAATCCACCCTATGCAGGCTGCATTGCCTTGCCTTTTTACCTCAACTACGTGCTATGGCCCTTCACCAATACCTTCTCTTCTTCCTGTTCATCCCGGTGCTCCTTTGCGGGTGCCAGGATAGCCAAAAAGAACGCGAGCTCGAATCGCGCGAGCAGCGTATCCTTACGCGGGAGAAAGAGTTTGCGCTCAAAGAAGCAGATTATCAGTCGCTTCTGCGGATGCGCGACAGCCTGTTTACGAAGCGGGACACGGCGGTGGTCATCCAGCGCTGGCCCGACGACATCGCCGGCCTATGGAGCTGCAAATCGGTTTGCCGCGAATCCAATTGCAGCGATTACGTGATCGGCGACCTGCGTTCCAATACCTGGGAATTTGTGAGTGATTCCACCGGACTTTACACCCGTGTGATCAATAATAACAAAGTGGTGTGCGTGTTTGCTGCGAAATACGACAGCACCAGCATTCAGCTCCGTTACGCCAGCGATTCTTCGGCCAGCAAAAACCAGGAACTGACCGTCGAACTGGGTCGGGACAGCAAGAATCTCATCAAAGGAATGCAAACGGCTGTCATCGACAAGGCCTGCACCGCGAAATTTTCCATCGAGCTGAACCGATTAACCAACCGCTGATTATGCCGCTGCTCAACATCCACATCGGCAGTTTACCGATCGAAGATCCGGTATTGAAGTTTCTGCTCGAACTGATCATTATCCTCGGTGCGCCGCTTTTGCTCAATAAAATCAAAGTCCCGCATTTGCTGGGGCTGCTCATCGCCGGTGCAGTGGTAGGGCCCAATGGCCTGAACCTGCTTTCCCGCGACAGCAGCGTGGTGGTGACCGGTACCACGGGGCTGCTGTACATCATGTTCCTGGCCGGACTTGAAATCGATATGGGCGATTTCAAGAAGAATATGGGCAAGAGCATCACGTTCACCATATTCACATTTGCCGTACCCTTTGTTCTGGGCATGCTGGGCGGGCTCTACGTGCTGCATTTTCCGATGCTCACGTCGGTGCTGTTTGCGAGCCTTTTTTCTTCACATACCCTCATTTCCTACCCGCTGGTGAGTAAAATGGGTATTGCCAAAAACCTCGCGGTGAACATCACCGTAGGCGGAACGATGCTGACGGACGTCCTGTCCCTGCTGGTACTCGCCGTGGTGGTGGGTATGACGCAAGGGGAGGTGAACAGTGCATTCTGGCTGGGACTCGGGTTTTCAGTGACCGCATTCAGTCTCACGGTACTATTTGTTTTTCCGATCATCGGCAGGTGGTTTTTCAAAAAAGTCGATGACAAGATCTCCCAGTACATATTTGTGCTGGTGATGATCTACCTGGCCGCGGTATTGGCTGAACTGGCCGGGATAGAAGCGATTATCGGGGCATTCTTTGCCGGGCTGGCCCTCAACAGGCTAATCCCGCATACTTCCGCGCTGATGAACCGCGTGGAATTTGTCGGTAACGCTATTTTCATTCCCTTTTTCCTGATCAGCGTGGGAATGCTGATCGATTTTACCGTCTTTTTCAAAAGCCTGGAAACGCTGGTTGTGGCGGCGGTGATGCTTGTTGCCTCCATTGGCGGGAAGTACCTGGCCGCTGTGGTGACGCAAAAGACTTTCAGGCTCACGACGGACGAAGGAATGGTCATTTTCGGATTGAGTTCGGCATCGGCGGCGGCAACGCTGGCGGCAGTGATGGTCGGCTACAACATTATCCTTTCAGAGACCGATACCGGTGAACCGGTCCGTTTGCTGAGTGAGCACGTGCTCAATGGCAGCATCTTGCTGATCCTTGTTTCCTGTACGGTTTCGTCGTTCGTCTCGATGTCCAGCGCGGTAAAGATTGCGGAGGCCGATAATGAGGCGATGGCAACGGGTGCAAATCCGGAATCTGAAAATATTCTGATCGCCGTCAACTACGAAGAGACCGTGGAGAAGTCGGTAAACCTGGGTTTGCTGATCAAGGCGGCGCACAACCGGGACAGGCTGTTCGCATTGAATGTGATCAACGACGAGAAAAACGAATCGTCGGTGAAGAATGCGGAAAAAACGCTGCATGCGGCCGTTACCACCGCTGCGGCCGCCGATGTGCAGCTGCGGCCCCTTACGCGGTACGACAGCGACGTGGCCACGGGGATCAGTAATGTGATCAAGGAACAGAAAATCACCGACCTGATTCTCTCGTTGCAGCCCGACCAGGGCCTTACGCCTTCTTTTGTGTACAACCTGACCAATGGCTATCTGCAAAATGAACAGGTCAATACGCTGATCTACCACGCGGCCCAACCCATTTCGACTATCAAAAAACACATTGTATTAATCCCGCCGAGAGCGGACAAGGAGCCGGGTTTCTTTCATGCACTGCTCCGCGTATGGAATATCGGGAAATCGTCGGGTTCGGAAATGGCTTTTTACACCAGTGCCCCGATCATCCGCATTATCGAAAGGGTGGCAGGGAAATCGGCCATCGAAATGTCGCTGCACCCGATCGACTACTGGGGCGAGGCCGAACAGGCGGCCACTGCCATGACGGCCGACGAGGGGCTTATACTGTTCATGGCCAAACGGGGAATGGCGTCCTTTTTTCCGCGCATGGGCCTTACCCCCGACTTCCTGAACCAGTATGCATTGGCGAACAATTTTCTGCTCATTTATCCATTCTCTCAGCAAAACACCGACGAAACCGAGAAGCGGTCCGTCAGTAACCACGACGATTTTGTCGAGATCGGGCGGATGATCAGCAAAATTTTCCCGGGGTAGGCCGAACGCCGGCTGATCCGTACAAGCAAGTTATTTGAGCCGTGGGCGAAATCGCTCAGCGGCGGCAAGGCGTCATCTTTGTATCCGTAAAATCAACAACAAAAAGATGACGACGATCAACAAAATAAGACTTGGCCAGAACGGGCCGCTCGTTTCCAAACTGGGATTAGGTTGCATGCGCATGTCGCCCGTATGGGGCAGTGCAGGCAGCGACGAGTCCGAAAGCATTGCCACCATTCATGCCGCGCTCGACAATGGCATTAACTTTCTCAACACCGGCGATTTTTATGGCGCGGGCCACAACGAAATGCTGGTGGGCAGGGCAATCAAAGGCCGCCGCGAGGAGGCGTTTATCAGTGTCAAGTTCGGCGCTATTTTTTACAACAATCAATGGCTGGGCCTGGATCTCCGCCCGGTGGCTATCAAGAACTTCATCAACTATTCACTCGTTCGGCTGGGTATCGACACCATCGATCTTTACCAGCCGTGCAGGCTGGACGGGAGCGTGCCGGTGGAAGATGTGATCGGCACGGTCGCCGACCTTATTCAGGAGGGTAAAGTCCGTTACCTGGGCGTTTCCGAAATCACCGCCGAACAGCTGCGGAAGGCGCATAGCATCCATCCTGTAACTGCATTGGAAATAGGGTACTCGCTGGCCGACCGGCAAATCGAAAGCGACTTGCTCCCGGCGGCGAAAGAGCTCGGCATCGGCGTGGTAGCATTTGCCAATACGGCAGAGGGATTGCTCACCGGCGATATGAAGGCACCGCTTCCTGCCGATAGTTACCAGCACCATTTCCCGCGTTTCCAGGGTGAAAACCTGATCAAAAACCTGGCAACCGTGGAAGTGTTGAAAGACATGGCCCGGGAAAAAGGCGTCACGCCGGCCCAGCTGGCAATTGCCTGGGTAAATGCGCAAGGCGAGCACATCATGCCGCTCGTGAGCATGAGCCGCCGGGTGCGGCTTCCCGAAAACATGGACGCCATGGGTATCACATTTACCAGCGGGGAAATGGATTTACTCAACACGCATTTTGCGCCGGGTGCGATCGTGGGCGGTACCTATCTGCAACGATAGCGGGTGCCCCGCTTTTTAATATCTTTACGGCGTGACGAATCCAACTGAAATAATTCCGGGTGTTATCTTCTACTCTTACTTTTCGAAACAAAGGAAAGACAAGGTGGCATTTATGGAACACAACACGCTCATATTGCAGGTCTCAGGCCGTTTCTCGCTCGAAACGGCCACCCAAAAGGTCTCGATGGGTGCGGGTGAAATGTTGCTGGTACAGAAGAACCAGCTGGGCGAAATCACCAAAACGCCCCTGGACGGCGAGGATTATCAGACCATCGTGATATGCCTGCATGAGGATTTGCTACGGAATATTGCCCTTGAAGAGCAGGTAGAGACGGGGCACAAATACACCGGCCCGCAGAATGTACTCATTCCGCCGAACGACTTCCTGCGCGCTTTCTTCCAGTCGGTGGTACCTTATGTGCGCAACCCGCACGAAGCCATCACCGAGCGGCTGGGTATGCTGAAAGTAAAAGAGGCTGTGCATTTGCTGATGCACACCATGCCTGAACTGGAAGGCCTGTTGTTCGATTTCTCGGAGCCATATAAAATGGACCTCGAAAAATTCATGCACAGCAATTTCCACTATAACATCCCCGTCGAAAAGTTTGCCAGGCTGACGGGCAGGAGCCTGGCCGGTTTCAAGCGTGATTTTCAGCGGACATTCGGCATGGCGCCACGGCATTGGTTGCAGGAAAGAAGGCTGGCCGAGGCCAGGTACCTGATCGAAACGAAGCACAGGAAGCCGTCGGCGATATACCTCGATCTCGGCTTTGAAAGCCTCTCTCATTTCTCGCATTCATTCAAAAAGAAATACGGTAAGGCACCCACCGAGTGGGCAGTGTAAATGCCGTAGCCGGTGCGCGATCAGCCCCTTCTTTTGGCGGCTTTGCACCCGCATTGGCATCCGGCGACCCTGTATTTTTGTTGTGTCACAATTCACTGAAAACACTAAGACAAGAAACCATGGGAAAGATCATTGCTATTACCCAATTGTCGGTCGACGGCGTCATGCAGGCACCGGGCGGGCCCGACGAGGATACCGCGAGCGGATTCAAACACGGTGGGTGGTTCATGCATTACGGCGACGACCTGCTGCACAAGGCCCTCGATGAGACCATTTCCGGCGAATTTGAAATGCTCCTCGGTCGCAGGACGTACGATATATTCGCTTCCTATTGGCCGCACCACGACGAAAACCCCATTGGTAAGGCATTTAACAAAGCCAAAAAATACATCGCTACCCGCACGCTCGAGAAGCTCGACTGGAATAATGCGTACATTATCAGCGAGGTAGTGGAAGAGGTAGGAAAGCTAAGGGCTTCCGATGGCCCCGATATCCATATCTGGGGCAGCAGCAATTTGCTCCAAACGCTCATCTCCGCCGGGCTGGTGGACGAACACCGCCTGTGGATCGCTCCCGTGGTGTTAGGCGGCGGAAAGCGGCTGTTCGAAAACGGCGTTCCCGCGGGAGGGCTCACGCTGGTAGACACGCAGGTTACTTCTACGGGGATGATTATGAATACCTACCGGCCGAGCGGGAAGCTGCCTGGCTCCGCGCCCGAGGCCCGGTAGCAACGTATAACCACCCCCGAATGTACCGGGCCTGGCTAGTCAGTCAGGCCCAGCTGCTTTGTAACCAGTGCATAATCTCTGTAATCCAAGGCGTTGACACGTCCCTTTGCATCAGGCGGGACGATGATCCACCGGAATTCGAGGTTGAAGTCAATCGGGATGAGCCTCGGGCGGAAATACGTTACATCGAAGTGGATGGATCCGGCCTGATTTTGCACCTGCATAAAGAAGCCCAGCGTGAGCAGCTCATTGCTGGTGGGCAGCGAAAAAACTGCATTGATCCTGCCCTCGTTGCGGCAGTAGGCCATCACCAGCGCGCTGTCGAGTATTGCCTGGGTGATGTTCTTGTCGGGGTGCATCACGGTGAAATAGGTGGAATCGACTTGCTGCCAGGCGGTGGCGGGCACTTTGAACCAAGGCGAAACGATCAGATTGGCAGCGCCTTTCGGCCCTGCGGGACCTTGCGCGCCGTTTTGGCCAGGCACACCTTGCTGCCCCTGGGGGCCCGCGGGCCCGGTATCGCCGTCCGGCCCCTTGCAGGCGAAAACGGCACATATTAAAAGAAATATCCAAAGGCAGTTCCTGCCGGAAAGAGGTATCGTTTTCATGGTACTGGGAGGAAGGAGGGGACGGGCAATCGTTTCGAAACGCATGGGGTAAGCACTAAGGTTTACCACCCTGCTTTCCCTGCGTTAACAGGGTAGCAGGCAAGGATAGAGGCGATGTGGCAGAAAAGTGTAACTGCCTGACAATTAGGGTCTAATATGAGTAAATATATCGATTTTAATTTGGATATATCAAGAATAAATAGCAATTTTTATATACAATTAATTGCCTGTTTATTCCCTCTTCTTCCATCTTAAATACCGTAGCTTATGAGACCGATTCTATCAGTGCTCTCATTTTGCCTCTTGTTGTTTTCAGAATCCATCGCTCAGAAACCGAAAATCACACGCGGGCCTTATCTGCAAATGGCTTATTCCAAGAAAGTCAGTGAGCTTGCTACTACCGCCTCCGTGACGGTACGGTGGTGGACCGATGTTCCTATGGTCGGACGGGTGGTATATTCTTCGGAACCGGAGTACGAACTGCTGGGGCAGGGGTCGCCCATGGTGGAGGAAACCGTTGCCGGTACCGATCATAAGATTACACTTACCGGCCTGAAAGCCGGCCAGCAATACCGGTATTATATTGCGGGCACTGCGGTTACCCAGCCGGCGTCGTTGCCTGTTATCCTGGAAACATCGCCCGAGCATTTCTTCAAAACACCGCCGCTGCCGGGCACAAAGCAGATGGTGAAAATGTGGGTACTGGGTGATTTCGGTTATACGAATCCCTACCCGCCGGTCGCCAACCGCCAGGATAGTGTGATCGCCGCCTGGAAGGACTTTATGACCGTGAACAAAACCGGTCCGATGGACCTGTGGCTGTGGCTGGGTGACAATGCGTATGAGCAGGGGAACAAAGACGAGTACCAGCGGCGCATTTTCCTCCGGGACTCGTCGCGCTACGACTTCATGTTCCGGCAAACGCCATTCTACGGCACGCCGGGTAATCACGATTATTACGACGGTACCAAGACCGGAGACGACCTTAAAGCGACCCGTTTGAATAAGAACATCCACTATTATAGTGTCGTCGACAACTTTACCCAGGGCGAGGGAGGCGGGGAACCGTCGCTTACGGAGGCCTATTACTCCTTTGATTATGCCAATATTCACTTCGTCAGCCTCGATACCTATGGATTTGAAAAGCAGGGCGATGATTACAAATCGATCCTGGCCCCGAACAGCGTTCAGGCGCAATGGCTCAGAAGAGACCTGGCCAGGGCGAATGCCAATCCCGGTATCAACTGGGTGATTGTGTTCACGCACATGCCCCCATACACGGGTGGTTCGCATAACTCCGATGCGGAGGATGAGCTGATTTACGTCCGGCAGAACCTCGTGCCTATACTGGATGCCTATAAGGTGGACTTGCTCGTGACCGGGCATGCCCACGGCTACGAGCGCACACGCCTCATGCGCGATCTCTACACGGCTTCCACTGGCTTTGTGAGGGCAACCCATAACCCGGTGCTCACCAGCAATGCACAGGACAATGCCCGCTACGACGGCACTCCCAAGTCCTGTTTTTATTACAAAAACAGTGCGGCCGCGCGAAATGAAGGGATTGTGTATGTAGTGAATGGCGGCGGGGGACGGGGACCGGAACCGAACCCCGACAATAATTTCAGAAATCGCCCTCTTGTCGACTCACTTATGGCGGCCCGGTACCTTTCCGGAGGCGGTTCCATGTATATCGAAGTCGAAAACAAGCGGTTGACCGCGAAGTTTGTGGCAGCCAACAAGCAGATCCTCGACCAGTTTACGATTTTTAAAGACCTCGACGGCTTCACCGTTCCGGAAACCGACAACACCCTCCGCACAGCCATTTGCGAATGTGCCGATGCGCAGCCGGGGCCCGATAATTTCACCCATTACGTTGATAACAAAGGCAACTTGCTGCTGTCGATCAACAAGCACGACCTGAACATCGGGAAAGCGGGAGCACCGCCATTCGAGGTGAAGCTGGGCGGCACGCCGGGGAGAACTGAAGTGGGTGCGCTCGGGCCACAAACCAACTACGTGTGGTCGAACAGGGTACGGACATTCAGTTCCAACTGGCGGGTTATGAACCGCTATTGGGCTGTGAAACCCAATCCCGAGCTTACCGGAAAACAGCAGGTAACCGTGCGGCATTATTACAAGGATTCAGACCTGATTTACCTGCGGTACAATGAGGGCAATTACGAGCCGATATGGCACCAGAGTTTGCGGTTTTTTAAAATAAACAGCCTGGTCACCGCCTACAACCCTGACCCCACACAAGGCGTCCACAATGCGGTCAAGTCCGCAGCGAGTCTCTATGCGGACGGCATCTGGCTGTACGATGTCAAGCAAACGGACCTGGTCTTTCAGCAGCCGACACCGCTTGAGTACAAGTGGCGGTCCGGGTTCAACCAGCCCGACACATACTTTTACCCCACCCAATCCTATCCATTCTATTCCGGCGAGTTTGTAGTGGGCCGGCTGAATGGCGGCGGGGGAATAGGGGGCCAGATCTACAATCAGAATCCCCGCGGTACCCAGGTATTGGTGCACGCAGGGAGCAATTGGCGCTATTTCGCCAGGGGGATGGTTCCGCCCGACAACGGTGTATTCAACTGGAAAGGCGGGCAAGATCCCGACGAGCTCAATGCGGAAGATCCGCCCAACTATGATACCGGATCGAAGTGGCCTTCTGGTACGGCGCCTTTTGGCTATTCTCCCAACCACGAAGATGCGGAAAGGACTCTCATTCCTTCCTGTCAGGCCGAACTGGATTGCTATGAGGCACTTGGGCCTGATTCTTACCTGCGAGAGGGATGTGTGGCGACGCCGTGCGGAACCCGCTGGACGACTTCCTATTTCCGCAGGACTGCCCGCATCACCGCGCAGCAAATGGCCTACCATAAGTCGGTGGTGGTGAATTACAAGCGGGACGACGGGATCATTATTTACATCAATGGTAAGGAGCTGACCCCGCGGGACCTGAACATGCAAACGACCAATCCCATCACATTCAGCACGACGGCGACCAATGCCGCTCCGGAGTATGCTTGGCAGACAGTCGTCGTACCCAACGACGGAAGCCTTTTCAGGCTGGGTGAAAATACGATTGCGGTGGAGCTGCACCAGACCAGCCTCATCAGCTCCGATTTACATTTTGATATGGACATTACATTAAGCCCCGACGTGCTCACCACGCCCGCACGGGTTGCACCCGGGGAAGATCCGCTCAGTCAGTCGCCGGAATGGGCCGTTTATCCCAATCCCGCCGATCAGGACAGGATCGTGTTCGACAAGCCGCTGGTGTACGAAACAATGCGTATCACCGACGCGAAAGGCATCGTACGGCGCTATATGGCTACACCAGGCATATTGAAGGAACTGGACATTACCGGATTGCCAGCGGGTATTTTCATTCTTTCAAGCCAGTACAAAGGCCAGGTGCGGCATTTCAAGGTGATCAAAAAGTGAGGTGAATGCAAAAGTAAATTTTCGCTATTTTAACGGCCCATCAGGAAACAGTCAGCAGACATCCCCAAGCCACGTAGCATTCACCACATTATGGAGAAAAAGTTCAATCTTTCGTCCTTTAACCTATATGAGTTTCTCAAACATCAGAATTCCCATGGTTTCAACGCTCCGTTCTTTCTCGCCGACCGGCATACCTATCAGCATGCACACGTGAATTTTCCTTTCCGGACATTCACATTCGGGCTGGGCGTGACTTACACGGGCGAGGGCGATGTGTTCAAAATAGGCAGTACCGATTACCTGGTAACGGCCGGATGCCTGACCACCGTCGGCCCGGGGATGGTGTGCCAGTGGACAGGCAATTACACCGCAGAGCACGATACGGTTTATTTTACGGAAGAATTGTTCGAGGGTATCCGCAGCAATGCTTTCCTGCATTCGCTGCCTTTTTTCTTCCACGGAGGCCGGCATGTAATGAGGCTTTCGGAAGATCAGACCCGGAAAATGGGTTCGCTTTTCGGTTTGCTCAAAGAGTTGAAAGACGATAAGAGCGCTGTGCCGGGTATCGTCCATTCGCTGCTGATGCTGGCGGAATCGTTTCACGCGGATCCGGCAAAAGGCCGGGCAGGCGAAAACCCCGGAGGTCCCGGCGATATGTCCAGCCGCATTTCGAACGGGATCTCCAACCGCGAGAAGATAGCACAGGCATTCAGAAAGCTGGTCGCGGAACATTTTCCGGAACACAAGGAAGTCGCATTTTACGCCACGGCCCTGCATATTACGCCTAAATACCTGAGCGAGGTGTTGCAGGCGGAACTGGGCAAGCCTGCCAAGGCATTTATCGATGAATATGTGGTGATGGAGGCCAAAAGTTTATTGAAACAGACGTCGCTTTCGATCCAGGAAATCTGCTATTGGCTTGGATTTGAGGATGCTTCCCATTTCAACAAGTCGTTCAAAAAGCAGACGAACACCACGCCTACCGAGTACCGGAAAAGCTGACCCCTGCAACGGAGTTTTGTACTATTTTCCCCGCATTCCTTCCTAGCAGCACGCTGTTCCGGGGCGATACCTTTGTTTCAAAAAAACAACTATGAAAAACATGGAGGTGTTCAAGGTATCGGTTGCGCAGCAAGTGCTGGATGATTTAAAAAGCCGTTTGGAAAATACCCGCTGGCCCGGCGAGGCGGATGGCTCCGGCTGGCATTTTGGTACCAGCGAGGTTTATCTGAAAGAACTGGTAGAATACTGGCTCACCAGCTACGACTGGCGCAAACAGGAAGCAGAACTCAACAAATACCAGCAATACATCGCCGATGTGAACGGCCTGAAAGTGCATTTCCAGTATATCAAAGGAAAGTCCCCAAACGCCAGGCCGCTTATCCTGACGCATGGCTGGCCGGACAGCTACTACCGCTTCCATAAGCTCATCCCGCTTCTCACCGAAGGCGAGCGGAGCTTCGACCTGGTGATACCCTCCATTCCGGGTTTCGGTTTTTCGGGCAAAACGGCTATGACCAGCGAGGCAGTGGCCGATTTGTGGAAAGGTCTCATGACCGATAACCTGGGCTATTCCAGATTCTACGCTGCCGGCGGGGATGTGGGTATGGGCGTTACCAAGGCGCTGGCCTCCAAATATCCCGATGTGGTGGCGGGCGTGCACTTTACGGACATAGGCTACCCCATGGGCCAGGAAGACCCCGCTACCATGACCGAAGCCGAACAGCAGTTCGCGCAGTTTGTGCAGCAATGGTGGTACAGCGAGGGAGCTTATGCGATGGTACACGCTACCAAACCGCAGTCGCTCGCTTACGGGTTGAACGATTCACCTTCGGGGCTTGCAGCATGGATACTGAGCTTCGGTAATGCAGGCGCCACGCCCGAGTTGCTCGAAGCGGCATTTGGCGGAAGGGATGCTTTGCTGACCAACATCATGATTTACTGGACCACGCAAACCATCGCTACTTCGGTGAGGATGTACAAAGCGGAAGCGATCGCCCAGTGGAGCGGGGGGCAACCGTTACAAAAATCGAATGTACCAGCCGGTGTGGCGCTGTTCCCCCGGGAGGCGCAGTTTCCGAAAGAGTGGGCGGAACGCTTCGTGAACGTCGTCAGCTTCCGCAAAATGGACGAAGGCGGCCACTTTGCAGCGCTGGAAGTACCGGAGGTCTTCGCGACGGAGCTGCGGGAATTCTTTTACAGCATCGATTAGCCAACTATAACGCGGACTTTATGCCGAAAGGTTTTTCCAGTTCTGCAAATGAAATCAGCCGGCCATGACGCCGGCTGATTTTGTTTAAGAATGTGTTACATCAAAACCCCGGATTGTTGGGCAGCAGATTCGGGTTCACATCGGACTCTTGCCTTGGTACCGGAAACAGCAGCTGCTTTTCGCTGAAAGTGGCGCCGAAGACGGTTTTGTGACCCACAAAATTGTCCCAGTTGCCGGTGATGTCGTTACGCACCTTGCGTGTACGGATCATATCGAACCACATTTTATTTTCAAAGCACAGCTCGAAATACCGCTGCGACCACACTTCCTGCTCGAAGGCAGCCTGGCTCAATCCCGAAACAGCGGCGAGGTTGGCACGTGCGCGGATCGCATTCACATATTCGACCGCCTTCGCATTCGGCGACCCTTCCGCGCGGTTGGATGCCTCCGCATACATGAGGTACACGTCCGCGAGGCGGTACAATGTGTAGTTCAGGTCGGATTTGATCGTATTGGTGATCGCGTTGGCATCAAACCACTTGTAAATGTATGTGTTCTTGAACTTCACAGGCTGGCCGGTTTTAATGCTCGGCGCGGTGGTGTAGAAAAATTGTTTCTCCTCTACGCGCTTGTCGCCTTTCGGGAACGACTTGATAAACTCGGGGGTGGGGTACACCGAGCCGTATTCATCCGCGTACTTCGAAATGCCCGAATAGTTGGGGATCGTGAGCGGTGTGAGCGGGTTGGTGAGCGGCACGCTGGCGGAATACTGAACCTGGAAAATGAACTCGCCCAGGTTCTTGTTCGCCGGGTTGATCATGTCGGTGTAATTCTTGAAAAGTGAATAACCGCCTTTCTGGATCACATTCAACGACCGTTTGGCCGATTCGGCATAGTACTGCTGGCCGCCATTGATCGCCGCGCCCGCATAGGTGAGGTACACGTCCGCCAGGATCGATTCCACGGCCGACATCGATACATTTCCCGTCGTGTTCGACCATGGCAGCGTGGATGCCTCGGCGGCAAGCAGGTCGGGGATGATGATCTTGTCGTAAATATCCTTCGCGGGTGTGCGCGGTACATTCAGATCCAGGCTCGTCGGGACGGCCGTCACCGCCGGTACCGCGCCATACAGCCGCACGAGGTAGAAGTAATACAATGCACGCAGCGTGTGGACCTCTGCGAGCATATTGTTCTTCTGCTCGTCGGTGAGCCCGGGCGCGGTAATCGCCGGGATGCTTTGCAGGGCCAGGTTACATGCCCCCACGCCGAGGTACATTTGCTGCCACCAGGTGTCGAAGTAGAACGAAGTATTGGTGTAGCCCAGGTTCTGGTAATTCACAAACCCGGTCTGCCCGAGGTCGCTGTTGGCCTTGCCGGTCATGAATTCCAGCAGGTTGTAGGTATTGCCGCCGTAGGAAGCGGGTTGGCCGGCCAGCAATCCCTGCAAATTGACGTAGGCGGAGTTGGCGTAGGCACGGGCTACTTTGCTGCTGGACGCGTCCGAATCGGGCGTGAGGAATCCTGTCGGCGTTTCTTCCAGAAAATCCGAACATGAGGCCATCGAGAGCAATGAGGCTGCCAGCAATATATTTTTCAGCACTTTCATATTCTATTGTAGTTGCGGTTTAAAAAGTAAGTGTCAGGCCCAGGTTCCAAACCCGCGGGCGGGGATTGGAGAAGAAATCCAGGTTTTGCGAGAAAGCGGTGTTGGCCCCGTAGCCGGAGTTGAATGTGTCTACTTCGGGGTCGTAACCAGTATATTTCGTGATCACAAACAGGTTTTGGACACTTGCGTACAGGCGCAGGCGATCAATTTTCAGCTTTTCGAGCACGGGATCGTTGAATGAGTAGCCGAGCATGAAATTCTGGCCGCGGATAAACGAGCCGTTTTCAACCCACCAGGTGTCGAAATGCGAATCCTGGGCGAATTTGTAGTTGCGTACCTGCGAAATCATGGTATTCTGGTGGGTAGGCGTCCAGGCATCCAGAACGGTCGCAAGGCTGTTCGCGATGGTCTGTCTGTCCTCCACCGAATGCTTGAAAGTCGCTGCCGTATTCAAGCCTTCTACAAACCGGATATTGAAGGAGAAATCCCAGCCCTTGTACTTCATAGTGCTGTTGAAGCTACCCGTCCATTTGGGGGTGGTACGGCCGATAATGCTGTAATAATTGCTGCCGTCGGCATTGTAGATGTACTTCCTGTCGCCGGGTTTCAGGTTATGCTCGGCAGCGAGGGCCGCTTCGTCGGTGCTGTAAGTCCCCAGCCGGGTCATGCCGTACAACGAACCGATCGGCTCGCCTACGCGCAGGATGTTGGTCTGGCCCAGGAAGTTGGGGCCCGGGAAAATGTCTGCATTGCCCTTGTTGAGTTTCAGGATCTTGTTGGCATTGCTCGCGAAAATGAAGTTGGTGGTCCAGGAGAAGTTGCGCGTCTCGATATTCGTCGTGTTCAGGCTCACTTCAAAACCCGAGTTCCTGACGGACCCGACGTTTTGGTACACATTCGCATTCACCTCGCCGGCTGACCATGGAATGGGCGCCTGCAGGAGCAGGTCTTTCGTCACGCGGTTGTAGTAGTCAACCGTCAGATCGATGTTCTCGCGGATACCCAGTTCCACGCCCGCGTCGAACTGCAACGACTTCTCCCATCTCAAATTAGGGTTGCCCAGATAGCTCGGCAGCAAAGTCGACTGCAATGCGCCGTTGAGCACGGTGCTGGTGGCATTGGTCGTCCCCGGCTGGATTTGTGCAATGGATTGGTACTGACCAATTTCCTGATTACCCGAAAGCCCGTAGCTGGCGCGGAGTTTCAGGTTGGTGATCGTCTTGTTGCCTTTCAGGAAACCCTCTTCCGACAAGCGCCAGGCGGCACCTACCGAAGGGAAAAATGCATATTTGTTGTTCGCCCCGAACTTCGACGAACCATCGTACCGGCCGGTAGCCGTGAAAAGATACTTCTCGTCGAGGTTATAGGTGGCGCGGGCAAAATACGAGTTCATGGCCCACTTGTAATCGGCAGAGGTGGAAGAGCTTCTCACGGAGCCGGAACCGAGCGTATGCCACTGGAAGATATCGTCGATAAAGTTTTGTGTTTCAACGAAATCGGTCTCCTGGTTGTACTGCTGCCATGACGCCCCGAGCAGCGCGGTGAAGCGGTGCCGCTGGTTAATCGTCTTGTTCCAGGTCAGGTAGTTTTCCGACTGCCAGTAGGTGTTCAAATACCCGCGGATGTTGGCCACCCCGCCCTGGTCGGCCGACATATGCGCCAGGTTTTGAGAAGAGAAATAATTGTTTTTCTGCGATTGCAGGTTAAATCCGAGGTCCGTCTTAAAATCCAGGTCCTTGGCAATGTGGAACAGTAAATACGTGTTCCCGAGCGATTGGAGCGTATTATTGATGGTATACCGGTTGTGGGCAATGTTCACCGGATTCGGGCCGCCTTCCAGTCCGGCGATGTCGTTGTTACCGGCCCAGGTGCCGTCCGGATATTTGACAGGCAGAATAGGCACTTCCTCCGACACCATACGGGGCACATTCAGTCCGCCGTTACCGTCTGACACCAGCCGTTGGCGGCTGTTGATCAGCGACAGGCTTCCGCCCACTTTCAGCCACTTGTTGATATCGGTATCCACCGTGAACCGCAGATTGTACCGCTTGAATGCGGAGGTGGCCATCAAGCCGTTCTGGTTCAGGTAACCGAGGGAGAGGCTGAATAGCGTCTTATCGTTTCCACCCTGGAAATTAAGCGCATGGTTGGTCGAAATGGCCGGCTTGTACACTTCTTTCTCCCAATTGGTATTGTACAGCGGCTTGTCGTTGGCGTCGAAGAGCAGCGGGAAGTTGGCATGGTTCAGTAGGGCAGGAGGCGTCCAGGTGCCGCCGGCCGGGTCAAATTTGGTACCGTTGGCATAGGCCTCGTTGTACACCTTCACGAATTCGTCGGAATTCAGTGTTTTCACGTGGCGGTAAAGGTCGCTCACGTTCACATTGCCATCGTAGGACACCTTCATAGTACCCGCGCGCCCGCGTTTGGTGGTGATCATGATCACCCCATTGGCACCCCTTGCGCCGTAGATGGCTGTGGAAGAGGCGTCTTTCAATACTTCGAGCGAAGCAATGTCATTCGGGTTGATCGAGTTTCCGTCCACCCCGATCACCCCGTCCACCACATAAAGCGGGTCGATGTTGGAGTTGATGGAACCGATACCGCGTACGCGCACTTTGGCGGCGGCACCGGGCGCATTGCTGTTTACGCTTACCTCCACGCCGGCAATTTTACCTTGCAGGGCCTGAGATACGTTGGGTACGGGCTTGTCTACCAGCTGCTCACCCTTGATGGTAGCCACCGCGCCGGTGAGGTCCGATTTGCGAACGGTACCGTACCCGATCACGACCACCTCGGTCAGCGCTTTCGCGTCGGTAGCCAGGTTGACGTCGATCACCGACTGTGCACCGACCGCAATTTCCTGGGTGGTAAACCCTACAAAGCTGAATACCAGCACGCTGGATTCGTTGGGGACGTTGATCTCGTAATTACCATTGGCGTCGGTGGAAGTACCGGTGCCGGTTCCTTTGATGAGCACATTCACACCGGGAAGCGGGGAAGAATCTTTGGAATCGACCACCTTACCGGTGATTTTCTTGTCGGCGGTCCGGCCGGCGTAAGCGCTGGCACCGGAGCATAGGGAGATCAGGAGCAAAAGGTTTAGCAGGACTATTTTCATAATCCCTCCCGACCGTGTGACGGGCGGTTGTACATCACTTTTCATGCAGAAATTAGTTAGTGTTTTATCAAGCGTTTTGTTTTGGAAAGTACGTGGAGGGGTGTCCGGCGGGAGCGACGGGGAGCGGATATGCATCATGATTTTCAAACAGTTTTAGTAATAATTTCAGGTTTCAGTAAAATTCCGGGCATGGCAAAGCCATAGCCTGATGCCGTCCGGCAGGCGCAATTCAATTCGATGTCAGGGGGAGGGGGATATTAATATTTTTAAAAAATATAGTCCAAAAGAGGCCTGTGCAGATTTAAATGCGGTTAAAATGGACTTAAATTAAGATTAAAATGTACCCGGGCAGGGACTTGTGAAAAAGCAATGTACTGGCAGGCAGGGACACTACGGGAGACGTATCCTTGTATGGTGAGGGCAAAAAAAAGCAGTAGCGGGCTTTCGTCCGCTACTGCAAAAATCCCCTGTTGTTTCGATCCTCTATCGTTCTTAAGGGGATGCCGGTCGTCCCTAGGGAACGAGTACTTGTTTGGTCACGAGCTGCGCCCCTGCGCGTTGAAGCGAAAGCAGGTACAAGCCCGCCGACAGGTTACCTTTCGGTTTTATGACAAACTCATTTCCCGACCGGCCCAAGTCAAACCGGACGGCCTTTCCGGAAACATTGTACAAGCGGATCGCCGAAGCGTCTTCATTTTTCAGCAGGAACCTGATTTCGCGGCCCGATGCCGGATTGCCGAGCAATTCAAATGCCACGCGGCCAGGTCCGTTGTCGATAGCGATCATGCGCGAAAACTGGAAACTTCCATCCAGGTCGACAATCCTTAACCGGTAGTAGTTTGCACCCGGCATGGGTCGCGTATCGGTAAACTGGTATTGCTGGGTTGCCCGCGAGTTTCCTCCTATTTCCACCCGGCCCACCTGTCCGAATTCGCGCGCGTCTGCACTTCTTTCAATGGCGAAATAACGGCTGTCTGTTTGCTCCGTGGTTGTCCACGACAGGCTTACGGCATTGTCGAGCAATGTGCCGTTGAAGCGGGCCAATGTCACGGGCAGGATGGTGTTGCCGCCTTTGTACAGGCATTGTACCGGTGGGGTCTCCTTGTCGTTGGATTGGGTAGCCCATACGTCGGCCACGATGTTGGGGAGTTCCGAGCACGCGCCGGGTACCAACAGCTGGATATTGTCGACTGTAATCCTGAACTGCCCGCCGCCGAGGTCGGTTTCACTTACCGTTAGCCCTGCAAATAGCGGCGTGACGGTGTTGTCGGGCGAATAGTCGGGCAGTAAAGTGACCGGGGAATCGGTGCTGAGCGCGATGGTCGCCAGCGTATTGCCGAGTTCGTCTTTGGTAGGTCCCTTTTTATATTCGGGGGCGGAGTAGGCGCTCGTCAGCCAGAAGTGGATGTAAGCGAATTTGTTACCGTTGTTTTTAGTAAGCGTAAAGGAGTATTTGACGTTGGCAATGCAATTTTCTCCGGAAGCGGAAACACTGTTTAATTCAATCAGGCCATCGCCCAGAAAACAGGGGTCGGCCACTGCGAGAGAGGTACACAAACTTGTCATCAAAGTCAATGCTAATGCGTGAAGTGTTTTCATAATACAGGACGTTTAGTAATGTGTTGGTCATACATTAATATACATCCTATATCTTGAAATAATTAAATAAAATTTATGAATATAAGTCGATTTTGATAAAACAAAGATCCGATATCGGGCGTGTAAAACTATATTTATAAGCCTACCAAATACATATTCTATTTGTAGAAATACATGTAGACGTATATATTCCAAAATATATATTTATCTGATATTAAATATTTTACGTATATATTAAAGCGATTTGGCAGTAACATAGTGACAATTTTCAAGCCCTTTTATTCAACGTGACGGAGCAATTTGGAAGCAGGTTTTTGCAAAATAAGCATTATTGGAAAAGTTCAATTTTGTAATTAATCCTTTTCCAGGTGTAGTACTATTTTCCTTTGCCGGTTGGATACCCATGATGAAGGTGGCAGCCGGTTGTGCGGAACGGCCATTCCGGTGGGAACCTCCGTGGCGCTGGATGATAAAAAATATCGGCAGCACGGAAGTTGAGTAGCAATAAATTCAGAAAATGATGTTTAGTTTGAAGAATGGACGGGAGGAACTGGTGGCGGCGAAAGAGGTCCAGGATGCAGGTAGTCTTATCAAAGAGCAGCGGCAGGAAGCCGAATTTCAAGTAACAGCATGTTTCTGAACAAGATCAAATCCCATGAGTCGGGAGTGGTGCTTTACGGCATCACGCCCCCCAAAGCCGACACCACTATTGAACGCGTCGCCGAAATTGCCCAAAAAACCATGGAGCGGTTGGCGGCCCTGGATATCGATGCGCTGGTCGTGTACGACGTGCAGGACGAATCGGCCCGGACAAAGGAGGAAAGGCCGTTTCCGTTCCAGAACTCGCTGGACCCCCTGCTATTTGCTTCGGAACACCTGGGTACGCTCGACGTCCCGAAAATCATTTACCGCCCTGCCGGCAAGTTTTCCGGGGAAGAGTTGTCGGAATGGCTCGACGTACTGCACAAGCAGCGCTTTTACCCGGTTTTCGTAGGCGTCCCGGCGCCCGATTTCCCTGTAAGAACCAGTCTTCCCGAAGCTTACAGGATCTGGCGCAAGCATGAAGAAACGTCGGTTATCGGCGCGGTGACCATTCCCGAGCGGCACAAGCTGCTGCAAGACGAAGACGTGCGGATACTGGATAAAATGGAATGCGGGGTGTCGTACTTCATTTCACAATGCGTCTTCAATATCGAATATGCAAAGCAGGTCATTGAAGACCTCGCGCAGCGGTGCGACAGCCGGAAAGTTGTGCCGCCTACCATCATTTTCACCATCACGGCCTGCGGATCGGAGAAAACGCTGCAATTCATGGATTGGCTCGGTATCAATGTCCCGGAAGACGTGAAAGAGGATCTCAGGCAGTCGGGCGACATGCTGGAACGGTCGGTGAATATATGCCTCGACATCGCTTCCGAGCTGACCGCATTCTGCATGCAGCGCTCTATTCCTTTTGGCTTCAATATCGAAAGCGTCGCCATCCGGAAAGCGGAAATCGAGGCGTCGGTTTTTATGGCGAAGCAAATCAGCCAGATGCTGAGGGATAAAGGCGTGCGCAAATCTGTCAGGCCGGAAAGCGTAGGTACTACGACTTCATCCTGACCGACACACTGGCCAGTACTTTTCTGGCCGTGCCCATCACCCGTTCGAAATGAAATGCCAGGAAGGTAATGCCTGTAATCGCCGATTTGAGCAGGAACAGGTAGATCATCCCTGCATTATCCTGCGTGAATGGGGCGAAAACCTGCGTCAGGTACAGCAGCAAAGCCAATACTGCGGCCAGCTTCATGTGCTGCGCGATCACTTTCAGGAACCTCATGAAACTGCTGCTCAGGATCCGGTCGATCAGTACATAGTACACGATGACGAAATTCGTCGCGATCGCGATCGAAATACACAGGGCCGTAAGGGTGAGGGATTGATAGTAGAGAATGCCGAGCAGCGTCGCGGAAATGGTGGTGAATGTACTTAGTATCCCCATTTTGAACAGCATATCCGTGCGGCCCATCGACTGGAAGATTGCCCCGCCGCTGGAATTGACCATTTGCAGCCAGATGGACGCGCCGAAAATCTGTAACACGGGCGCTACGCCCATCCATTTGGAGCCCAGCACCAGGTACACGACTTCGCTCGATGAAAAGAAGACGAAGAGCGAGATCGGCACTCCGAGCATGGCGAGGATATTGACCACTTTCAGGTACTCTTCAAAAATGATTTTGGGCTGATCCACAAACCGCGCTAGCACGGGATGGAGCACGGGCGTGATCACGTGCGTGAGGTTTGCCACCGGATACATCATGAGCTGGTAGGACTGGCTGTAAATCCCCAGGTTTTGGTTACCCATGAATTTGCCGATCAGGATGTTGTCCAGGTTACGGGAAAAGTAGTTGATGAAATTGAATGCAAACTGAAAGCCCGAGTACCGGGCAATCTTCCTGAACCCGCCGAAGCCGAAGCCTCCCATCAATCTGAGTTTCGAAAAATAGAAGCACATGACACAGGCCATCAGGTTGGAGAGGATCGAGCGCCATACGATCGAGTAGTAGCTGTAACCTCTCACGGCGAGAAATACCACCAGAATTCCCGTGGTGACGCTTGCAATGATGTCGATCCCGCCGAGCAACTTGAATGACTTGTTTTTCATTAACAGGCTCCTCGGCACGCCGGACAAGGAGCTGAAAAACACGCTCACCGCCAGCAACTGCCCGATCAGAACGTACGTATCGCTTTCGTAAAACCAGGCGATGCCGTAGGACAACAGGTAGAACGATAGCCCGAGACAGATGCTCAGTACGATCGACATTTTGAAAATATCGGAAATGTCTTTGGGGGTCAGGTCGCGGTTCTGGACGATCGCCGTACCGATGCCAATGTCGCCCAGAATGCTGAAAAAGGTAATGAATACGGTGACGACGCCGACGATGCCGTACTCATTGGGAGACAGGAACCGGGCCAGTATCGAATTGATGACCAGCCCGATGAGTATGTTGCTGTATTTGGATATGAAAACAAAAAAAGTCCCCCTCTTGATTTCCTGATCAACCCGCATTGTCTGTAAGTTTTATTACATGCCCTTCGGGACTACGTAATATGAGACTAAGATTTCGGAGCGTTCTTTTTCGCTACGAGGATATAGGTACAGGCATCCTTGTCCTTGCCGCCCTGCGACGGGATCTGATCGAACAGGTAAATGAGGGGCTGAAAAATAAGGGCCAGGACAGGGCGGAGGAACGGCGGGAGGGCGAAAGTGAATCCGTCCTGAAAAAGTTGAAGGCCCATTGCCGAGCGGCCGATGATTCCCCGGAAGTGGACTACTTCGAAACCGGAATCGGTCACTACTTTTTTCAATCCGGTGGACGTCCAGCGCCAGAAATCGGTCGGGTCGGGGTGGAACATCCAGTAGCCGTGTGTGCTGAGTATGAGCTGCCCGTCTGTTTTGAGTACCCTCAGTGCTTCTTTCAGGTATTCAGTGGGATTTACGACGTGTTCGAGCGCCTGGGTGGACAGTACCACGTCGAGGCTTTCATCGGGAAGCTCGATCCGTCCCTCGGGAGAAATCAGAATGTCGGCGACCTTGTTACCCGGGAGGTCAATGCCGATGTATTTGTGAACGTAGGGTGCTACCAGTGACTCATACGGCCGGTTTCCGCAACCGTAATCTGCCAGTGTTAAATTTCTTGAGTCGCGCGCTACGAAATTCTTGATTACATCCTCAATAGCCTGGCGAAGTTGGCGAAGGTAATAGTAACGGGTTGCCATTCTTCCGAATATCGACGGATACAAGCGCTCAACTCCTGGTTCTCTTTCAGTCATGCTAAAAATAAAGTATAGTGTTTGTAGATAAATGGATTGGCGGGCGGTATCCGGGATTGCCGGAACGATAACCACCGAGGCTGCAATTTATAACTCTTTTTGGGCGAATTGCAGATCGGCCATTGTATATTTGACCGGTTTACGTTAACCGGTATTCGCCGGTGAGTAAACGGATCGGGAGCCGGGACGGTATTTCGCCGGATTTAGCCGCTCATAATTAACAACTTGTATCGAAGCCTCTTCGGTATATCGTATTTTACACACTATTCAAGCCGGCGCAATGCCGCAGTTATCAAGAAAATGAACATTCTGGTATTCAATCAATCATTTTTCCCGCTGAGTGAAACATTCGTCCATCGTCAGGTGCTGGGACTGTCCCGGAGCCATGATGTCACCATGCTGACTTACCGGTATGAAAATGAAGATAAATTTCCGATCGCTGTTAAAAAAGAGCTTTTGGTGCATTATAGGGGCTTTTTTGATAAACTCATCACCAAAGTACTGCGCAAGGTGGCCGGCCAGGGCTACAAGCTGAGTTTCCAAAACCGCGCCCTGGTAGCGAAGCTGCTTCAAAGCCGCCATATCGATGTCATCCATGCCCACTTTGGTCCATCGGGAATCGAAATGCTGCCGGTTGCCAAGAAGCTGGGCATCCCGATGGTGGTGAGCTTTCACGGGATCGACGCGGCACCGGCCATGCTGAACAACCAGGAATACGCCGACGGAATCCGCGAAGTGATCGCCTATGCAAAGGCTGTGATCATCGTGAGCCCGCATTTCATGGATACCCTTGGCCTGCAACCGTTCGCCGGCAAGGTGCACCTGATTCCCTATGGTACCGACGAGCGGAAGTTCGTCCCCTCGCATACGCCCGAACGCGCGAAGGTCGTCATCCAACACGTGGGCCGGCTCGTACCCAAAAAGGGCGTCCCAGACCTCATACAGGCATTCGGTGCGCTTTGCGGCCGCCATCCCGAACTCGAACTGCGGATCATCGGCGACGGACCGGAAATGGAAGCCTGCCGGGAACTGGTGGCCCGGCTGAATCTGGGCGAAAAGGTAGTATTGTTGGGTTCGAAGGCACATGAGATAGTGAACCAGCATATGAAGGACGCCGACATTTATGTGCTCAACAGCCGGACGGACGATCAGGGAGATATGGAAGGTTTGCCCAACTCGATCCTGGAAGCGATGAGCATGGAAAAGCCGGTAGTTTCTACCTATCACGCCGGAATCCCGCAAGCCATTCAGGATGGGGAAAACGGGTTACTGGTAGGGGAGCGGGATAATGAAGGGCTCGCGGCCGCACTGGAAAAGTTAATCCGGGACCCTGACCTGAGAAGAAGGTTAGGGGTGGCGGCACGTAAAACAGTAGTGGCCCATTTCAGCGCCGACGCGATGGAAACAAAAATCCGGTCGGTGTTTGCGGGATTGTCGTAAATCTCCCCTGCATTCACACCTACCGGATTTCTTGACGGCAAAGCTTACACAGCTTGCGATTTCACCGCGATTCTTCCGGTATAATCTATCCGGTTAAGCAGAAGCGGCTTGTTTCCAAAGTATTCATCCACAGCCTTTTTGCAGCCGTCCCAGTGTCCGTAATCGTCGATGATGAGCACGCCGGATACGGCCAGGATAGGGTATAGGTGGCGCAGCTCGTGCGCGGTGGATTCGTACCAGTCGGTATCGAGGCGCAGCAGCGTGATGCCGTTGGCCGGCAGGGTGCTCGGAATGGTGTCTTCAACCTTTCCTTTTACGTAGTGAATGTTGGCTGCCGGATAGTTGGTGATACCCATGTTTTGCTGAACGTCATGGATATCGGCCAGGCACCATACGGAGGTTTCTTTATGATCGGCACCTTTTTCCATCAACAAATCTGCACCCTCCCCGCGGAATGTCTTGTCGTGCTCCGTAGGCTCGGACATTCCCTCGAAGGTGTCGTAAAGGAAGAGATGCCTGTCGGTGCTGCCCAAATGCAGCAGGGTAAGGGCGGTCATCATCGAGCTTCCGCCGCGCCAGACCCCGCATTCCACAAAGTCGCCGGGGATGTTGTTCTTAACCACATATTTTACCGCATTGAACAGCGCGTACATGCGCTCGATGGAAGTCATAGTGTATGGCCGGCAGCGCTCGTACAAGGCAAGGAACGTTTCGTCATCGGTGAACTTTTCTTCCTTTTTAATTCTGGAAACTTGCAGTCCGAAAGGTTTCAATAGAAGCGAATTGATCATAAGCATGTAGATATAGTGTTAGAATGAATTATGGATTCGAGCCCGGCAGCATCTCATATTCCCCAGAAGATGCCCAAATACAAACCGACTCCGACCAGCAGTATTCCGGCCAGAACGGTAACCGCTACCAAGGCGAGGATAAATGCCTGTTCCCGCCCGGTGTCCTGAACGAGGCCATGCAGGTACAGGCCTAATTCCTCGTCTTCGTTTTCCTGTTGGTGGGTATGCACTTCAAGTACATTTTGTTTCATAACCCCGTTGATAGTCAGTGTGCAACAGCGTGAATTTTACATCAACGATAGAAAAGATTTAGAGGATTTCCAAACTTGTGATGAAGTTTCCGGCAACCGGTCGGGGCATGGTCAGGCAATGCCGTTGGGTTGTCTGAAAGGGAGGCTGATGGTGAAGCGTGCGCCCTCTCCCGGGGTGCTCTCGGCAGCGATTTTCCCGTGATGGCGCTCAATGATTTTTTTGGTGATGGATAGTCCGATACCCGATCCTTCGTATTTGTCCTTATTATTTAACCGTTCGAAAAGTGAGAAGATCCTTTCCTGATATTCTTTCTCGAAGCCGATGCCATTGTCGGTGACGATGATGTGGCACAATGCAAGCTCATTTTCGTCGCCCGCACCAGCATACTCCGGCTCACAAAATATCCGGATTACAGGAGGTGTTTCGGGCCGGGAAAATTTAATGGAGTTACTGATTAAATTTTGGAACACCTGTTTGATCTGTCCGCGGTTTCCTTCGATCACGGGCAGCTCCTCCACAATCACTTCCGCGCTGCGTTCCTGTAACAGCAGTTCGTAGTCGTCCAGGATTTCGGCTACCACCGCTTCCAGGTTTACCTCATCGAAGGACTGGGCATTGGTGGATAGTTCGGAGTAATTCAGTATGTCGGACGCCATCGAACGCATCCGTTGCGAAGACGAGATAATCTTGTCGAGGTATTTCCGGCTTTCGGCAGGAAGATCCTGCGAATGCCGGTCCCGGATCATATTGGCAAAAATCAATATCTTCCTCAGGGGCTCCTGAAGGTCGTGGGAGGCAATGGACGCGAACTGCTGCAGGTCGTGATTACTGGCTTCCAGCTCCGCATTGGCGACGGTGAGCCGCTGGTTGTTTTCTTTCAGCAGCCGCTGGATATTCTTTTGATAAGTGAGGTCGGTAACAATCACGCTGAGCGCAGGCCCTTCGTCCAGTTGCAGCACCGTGAGGGAGAGCTGGCAGGGCACCGTTTCATTCTCGCGGCAAACCTTGACCTCGATCTGGACATCCTCGTGCCAGGCCTTTCTGAACACATCCCTGAACATGAGCTGGCAATCGGCGGAAACAAACGATTTGAATGTCTGTCCGACAATGGCGGAGAGCGTTGCCCCGAGCATGGACCCAAACCGGGAATTGGCATAGAGGATAATGCCGTCCTCATTGAGGGTTACGGCCCCTTCATTCATTTTCTCGATGAAAAGGCGGTAAGAGTGGTCGGCGGTTTTGAGGGTGTAAAGCTGGTGACCTCCGTCGCCGTCATGGACGACGAGCGCGTCAACTTGTCCGCTGCGGATGGCGTCTATCATGTCGGTAGCATCTTCCAGTCGCCGGGTCAGCTCCGCATTCTCCCTCAGGAGCTGGTCGTAAGTTTTCGAATCGCTCATATCATTCACCTGATAACCCAAGACCCTTCAAAACTTTCTGCGTGTCCGACATATCGCCGATCATTCTTCGCTCGGGATAGGGCCTGGATTTGACCAGCAGCGGCAATGCGACGAGCTGCTCCCGGGAGGCGAGCGACTTTTCCTGATGGACGTCGATCACCCTGAGCGTGTAGCGATCTTTGAGGTGTTGTTCGCAAATTTCCCTGAGGTTGGCCACAGCGCGGATGGAGTTGGAGGAAGCACCGGCAATATATAGACTCAGCTCGAAGTGGTTGTCCGCTTCGTCACTATCGTCCCAATCCTGGTTTTGGTGTATTCCTTCAAGCATCTGATTTATTTTGCCGGGCGAATGTTAAGTCCTACCAGTACTTTTTCCTCGTTGGAAAGGTCTCCGATAATCTTGCGGATCGGCTCGGGTACTTTCTTAACCAATGTAGGAATGGCCAGAATCTGGTCACCTTCCGCTAGTTGCGGGTGCACGAGCAGGTCGATAACCTCTATCACATACTTATCTTTCAGATGCTCTTCGCAGTACTTTTTCAGGTTGGCAAGCGCAGCCACCGACCGGGCGGTTTTTCCGGCAACATACAGCCTGAGCTCCCAAATGTCTTCTTTTACTTCTTCCATAACGGGTTGTTAAAGCAGGTCGTCCCGCTTGCGGGTAAGTTCTCTGCGGTTGTCGTCCATAATGCTCTTTTTGAGCTCGTCTTCGATATAACTTTTATTAAGTTCTTCCTGTAATGACTCGAATTCTTCTTTGAGCGAAGCGATTTTCGATTCCAGGACGAATCTCTTCCTTTCAATTTCGCGGTCTTTACGCGACACCGCGTGGTCGCGGAGGGCTTCGGATGTTTTTTCCAGCAGCTGCTGCGTTTCCCGGGCCGAGCCGGTGAGTACGCCCTCGGGGCCAAGGAATACCTCCACCAGTTTGAGGCCTTGGTCGGTAATCACAAACTCCCTAACCTGGTTGGAATGCTTCATTCCCCGCGATTTCATGACATACAACCCGCGGTTGCGTTCGCCGTTCGACTCGATGTCCCGCACCAGTATCCAAACATCCACCAGCGACGAAACCCCGTCGTCGGTTTGTTCGGTCCTGTTGTCGTTGAGCGTGAGGGCCGTGAACATGACGGTGATGCCCAGCCCCTGCAGGAAGTCGATCAGCCTTGTAAGCACGCTCTTGACCTCGCTGTTTGACCCTACGGTAATGAGGTTGCTGATCGGATCCAGCACGACCACACTCGGATTGAACTTTTCGACCAGCTTCACGATATTCAGCAAATGCATTTCCAGCCCGTTGAGCGTAGGCCTGGCTGCGCTGAACTGCAAAAGCCCGGCGTCGATATGGCTTTGAAGATCAATGTTGATCGATTGCATGTTCCGAACAATCTGCCTGGGCGACTCTTCGAATGCGAAGTAAATAGCGCGCTTCCCGTCGGAGCAGGTCTTGTCGACAAAACTCCCTGCAATGGAAGTTTTCCCCGTACCGGCCGTACCGGACACCAGTATGCTGCTGGCACGGAAGAAGCCCTCGCCGCCCAGCATCTTGTCCAGCGCCGGGATCCCGGAGGACATTCTTTCCGATGAAACAGAATGGTTCAGTTGGAGCGAGGTCACCGGCAATACGGATATACCTTCCTCGTCGATCAGGAAGGGGTATTCATTAGTGCCATGGATCGATCCGCGGTATTTTACGATCCGCAAAATGCGGGTAGATATCTTGTTTTCGACCCGGTGGTCCAGCAGGATGACGCAGTCGGATACATATTCTTCCAATCCCTGCCGGGTAAGCGACGCTTCTCCTTTTTCACCGGTGATAATGGTCGTTACACCTTTTTCTTTGAGCCATTCAAACAGCCTGCGGAGTTCCGACCGGAGCACTGCCTGGTTGGTCAATCCTGCGAAAAGGCTTTCGATGGTATCCAGCACCACGCGCTTGGCGCCAATGCTGTCGATGGCGTATGCCAGGCGTATGAACAGGCCATCCAGGTTATACTCACCGGTTTCTTCGATCTCGCTCCGTTCAACGTGCACGTGGTCAATCCGGATTTTGCCCTCCCGCTGGAGTTCGTTCAGATCGAACCCGAGCGAAGCCACATTCACTGCCAACTCTTCGGCCTTTTCCTCAAAAGCCATGAAAACGCCTGGTTCGTTAAACTGCGTGGCGCCATGCACGAGGAATTCCATGGAGAAAAGGGTTTTACCCGAGCCCGCGGCACCGCAGATCAGCGTCGGCCTGCCGGCTGGCAATCCTCCTGCGGTGATCTCGTCGAGCCCGCGTATACCGGTGCCCGATTTTGGAAGTGTGATGGGCTGTTTTCTTGATTCTGAGGGTTCCAAACTCATTGTCAATTCCTGATTGTCTTTGTTAATACTTTCCTGCGGCATACTCCAAAAGGAGCGGTGCCAAAAGACATACATTAAAACTGTGCCTGAATAAACGTCAAAACCCAGGCCCCGCCGGTCATGCATTCGACTGGCGGGGGCTGGGGAATAGTTCAGTTTGTTGACGGAGCCTTTTTTCTTACGGTAATGGCTATTCGACTCCCCCCGGTTCGAGGCAAGAGAATTCGCCGGGGACGATCAGGACGAAGTTTTCATGTTCAGCTGCGCCCGTGGGGCATTTTTCTGCAATCCTCAGTAAACCATCGGCGATTTTGTACGCGGCTTTCCCCATTTGTACCGGTGCGTCCAGTAAGCTACCTTCATCGACAAATACCCGATTCCGGCCCCTACCAGCACGTCGCTGATGTAGTGCCGGTTGTTGGCCACGCGCAGCAGGCCTACCGATGACGCCACGGTGTATGAAGCGTAGGGCATCCACGGGTAGCGGTCTTTGTATTCTTCATTCAGGAAAGTGGCTGCCGCAAATACCTGGGTGGTATGACCGGACGGAAAGGAGTTGTAAGAACTGCCATCTGGCCGGAGTGTATGCGTAGCCGATTTCAGGATGGTAGTGGTGGTGAGCGCCATTGCTTCTCCCTTAACGAGGATGGCGGTGCGGTTGAGCACGTCGGTTTTGGAATGAATTCCGAATGCATCGAGGCCATAGGCGACAACCAGCGGCGAAAACTGCATATAGTCGTCGATATGGGTGTGGAAACGCGGGATGTGCCGGTACGGCTCTCTGCAAGCTCGTTTTTAATGGATTCTTCCGAATGGCCATTGGCAATCAGTCCGCCGATGATCAGCGAGGCAGGCACGTAAAAGTGTTGCAGGGTAATGGGCTTGCGTGCGGGCAGACTGTCCGCGGGGGCAAGCGGGCGCGCAAAAGCGCATGTGCAGGAGAGGAGGAAGATGAGGAGGAGGCGCATGGTATGTGATTGTTAAAATTTAAAGTTGTATCCGGCCCGGATGAGCTGTGTTTCGTAGTAATCCCGGCTGGTGTAATGAAAACCGTCGCCATACACGGTTTTGCGGATTACCAGGGTCCCGAAAAGGTCGGTGGCGTTCACGAATACCTCCCCTTTCGGCAGCTGTCGTTTGGCACCGGCATCCACCGAAAACCGGTGTCCTGTGCGTCCCTGCGGCACGATGTCCGGGGCCTGGTAAACAGCTACCACTTGCAGCTCGGTCTTCTTGCCTTTGAGCAGCGCACTCACTTTGCCGCTGCCGGAAGTAAGCGTCTGTTTGCCAGCGCTGAAAATGGATCTGACAGGGTACAGATTTTCGACAGTGAACGCATCGACCGTGTTTTTATAAACATTCCCATTGACATTCACGGAAAACCAGGGGGCGATATCCTGCTGTAAAACCAGCTCGCCGCCCGTACTGTAACTTTTACCGGCGTTTTGAAAGATATTGTAGATCAATGTACTGCCCGGCACGATGGTGCCAATGCGGGTGATGGTCCCGTTGATCTGCTTCCGGTATAATGCACCATAGAGCGACCCGCCGGACCAGCTGGTTTTGTAGCCGGCCTCCCAGCTACTGGTAAACTGCGGTTTGAGCGCAGGGTTGCCTATCTTGATGATCTCCGCATCGTCATATTTGGGGAAAATCCGGATATCCACCTCGTTAGGCCGGTCTACGCGGCGGTTGTAAAACAATGAAAACTTATTGCGGTCGTCGATTTTATAGGCGAAACGGACGTTGGGAAATGGTTTCGCATAGCTATATCCGTCGCTGTGGTAGGTAGGGTGGGTAGGGTTGACTTCGTAACGCAGATGAACGTATTCGACGCGAAGGCCGGCTTCCAGCTCAAAATCCCTGTTTTCAAAAACATAGTTGCCGTAGACGGCCGGGATGGTCTCCTTGTAGTCCGCCCAGCCGCCTGCCAGACTGTCGATGGGCGAATGGGACCCTGGCGTGCCGACGCCCGGAAAAAACTGCATATTCGTAGGGATGAATCGCCTTCGCATTTTCACGCCCGCTTCCAGCCGCCCGTAGCGCAGCGGACGGATGTAGTCGGCATTGAAATCCATCACATTTTCATCGGAAAGCAGCTTGAACGCATCCTTACCTGTAAAATCGGGCATGATGTTGGTGAAAAAATACTGCTCGTTCTCGCGATGAAAAGTATAGTTGAGGCCGATATTGAGCAAATGCCCCGGCTGGGCATATTTATGCTGGTAAGAGGCGCTGGCGGTAACGGTGGTTTTCAGTTCGTCTTCGAGAAACTGCCAGAGGCGGTTTCGCCGGGTGAGGTTGGCATTGAAAAAAGGTTCGTCCCCGCGGTCGAGGATTTTCTCGCTGCTGAACAGCGCCGATACCGACAACGCATTGCGCTCGTCGAAGGTCCAGTCGGCACCGGTTTTGGCGGTAACCACATTGGTGCTGCGGTTGCGTTTGGTTTGCTGCCGCACGGTATCGCCGCTGTCGTAATACCGGTTCACGAACTCGTTCTTGTTGAGGGTGGGCGTGTGCAGGTAGTCCCCCTGCAAAAACACATTTACCTTCTTCTTTTTGTAGTTCAGCGCCAGCGAGGGGTTCAGTTTGAGGGTATTCCGGTATTGCGGGCGGATGTCGGGCAGGTTTTCTTTCCGTACCCACAAAGCTCCCAGCCCGGCCGCCATCCCGATTTTCCCGTTGAAGCCTTCCTGTTTTTCCTTTTTGTAAATAATGTTGATAATGCCTGCATTACCATTCGCGTCGTAACGCGCCGAAGGGTTGTTGATGATTTCAATGCGTTCGATGGCCGATGCCGGGATGTTGTCAAGGCTGGTCTGGCTGCCGAAACCGGTGAGCGCGGTCTGGCGGCCGTCGATGAGGATCGCCACTTTGTCACTGCCCCGCAGAAGCACTTTGCCGTCTTCTCCGGCCGTCACGCCCGGAAGGTTTTTGAGCGCCTGCAACACCGATCCACCGCTCTGGCTCACATTACGGCCGATATTGAATGTCTTGCGGTCGAGTTTGTCGTCCACGCCGTCGGCCTGCTGACCTGTAACGGTCACTTCCTGCAAGTTTTGGGTATCGTCGGCCATCCTGAAATCGCCGAGATCGAGAAAAGGGCTCAATGTGCCGACGGTAATGGGTTTTTGCAAAGCTTTATACCCGAGGGACACGCATTCGATCCGGTAGTTTCCGCTCCGGACGTCCGGCAGGCTGAACCGGCCGCGTTCATTGGTGATTGTACCGGTCACAAAAGCGCTGTCCTTTTCAGCTTTAAGCACAATATTTACAAACGCAAGCGCCTGCCCTGTGGCCAGGGAAGTGACCTGCCCGGAAAGGGTTACTTTACTCACCTGTGCGCTGAGCCGTGTCATGATGAAAAAGCAGCAAAGCAAGGTCAGGATTCTTTGGAAAGCCATTCAGCGTATCTTTTTGGGACGATCTGATGGCAAAAATGAGGACCGATTTGGAAGAAATTTCGAATTCAGAAGCGGATTATGAAGTGGTGCATACCGCCATGAAAATCGTAGCCGATGTGCCAGCCGGAACGCTCGCAGATCTCGCGGGCGATCGCGAGCCCCAGCCCGCTTCCCGCATGCTCTCCCGACGCCTGCGCGAACCGCCGGAAAAGGTTTTCCGCCAGCAATGCGGCCGAGCCGGTGTTGGACACGGTCAGCACGCCGGCACCGAGGCGGACGCGGATATCGCCGCCCGCCGGCGTGTAGCGCACTGCGTTTACAAGCAGGTTGGTGAGCAGGATTTCCGTCAGTACCGCATTGGCCTCCACCGCGAACGGTTCGATGCTTTCGGTATAATGCAATGCATTGTTTTCGAAGCGATCGGTGAACTGTGCAGCAATGCCCGCAATGGTTTCGTCGAGGGCGATGCGCTCTTTTTCTTCGAACTGCGCGTGCTCGATGCGGGCGAGCAGGAGCAGGTTTTTGTTAATGCGGGAAACGCGGTTGATAGCCTGGTATACCTGCTCCACGATCCGCATCTGGCCCCCATCTAGGGACTGGCTCTGTAAAAGCATGTCGAGCCGCGACTTGACAATGGCCAGCGGGGTCTGTAACTCGTGGGAGGCGTTTTCGGTGAATTCCTTCTGCTGTCGGTAGGAGGCCAGGCTGCCCTGCATCAGGGAGTCCAGGCTTGCATTCAGGTCGGCAAACTCGGTCACGTCCGAGGCCGGTAAGGGTACCGCTTTGCCGGTTTCCAGGCGAAAACCGCGCAGGCCGGACAGCGTGTCGTAAAACGGCTGCCAGATCCGCAGGGCGGTTTTCTGGTTGAGGTAAATGAAGCCGGCGAGCAGCAGCATGATGAAGAAAATGGTTACCGCGGCGATGGCCAGGATCGTCTCGTCGATCTCCTCCATATTCGTTTCGATCAGTACGCGGTACAGCTTGTTGTTCAGGCGGATATCGGTGGTCAGGCAGCGGAATTGCTCCCGCTCTTGCATGAAATCGTCGAAGCGGATGATGGTATAAAGGCTGTCGGGCCGGGGGGCGGGGGCTTCGCTGAACGAGAAGCCGGGCTGCACATTGTCGAGTACGGCGATCATGTTATCCACCGCGGTGTCGGGCATGCTCAGGTGGGTAAGCCGCTTTTCAAGCTTTTCGCGGATGGCATAATGGTGCTTGTCCAGTTCGTTTTCCCAGATCCAGTCGATGATCACGAAATACACCGGAATGCTGATCACCAGCACCATGAATGCGTAGATCACCAGCGGCCGCAGGCTCTGGTCGAGCAGCTTTTTCATCCTTCCCATTTGTAGCCCGTTCCGTAGATGGTTTTCAGATAATTACCGTAGCCAGCTTCGCTCAGCTTCTTTTTAAGGTTTTTGACATGCGCATACACGAAATCGTGGTTGTCGAACATATCGGCAATATCACCCGACAAATGCTCCGCCAATGCACTTTTGGCAATTACCCGGTTTTTGTTCCCGATAAAAAACAGCAAAAGATCAAGCTCCTTTTTGGTGAGTACCACCGGCGTGCCGTGGACGGTGACCGTTTTACTGAGCAGATCGACCTTCAATTCATGCTGCACCACCTGGTTATGGTTGGCAAAGCTCCTCCGGCGGATCACTGAGTAAATGCGCGCGGCGAGTTCGGGTAAATGAAATGGTTTGACCAGGTAATCGTCCGCGCCCGTATGCAGGCCCCTGATCTTGCTCTCGTAGTCGCCCTTGGCCGAAATGATGATGACGCCATCTTGCTGGCCCTGCTTTTTGAGGGTTTCCAGAATGTCCATACCATCGCCGCCGGGCAGCATCAGGTCGAGCAGGATGCAGTCGTAGCGGTACATTTCCACTTTCTCCCGCGCCTGTGCCCATGTGCCGGCGTACTCGCACAGGTAGTCCTGGGCGGTCAGGTATGCGCCAATGCTCTCGGCCAGGCCGGGCTCGTCTTCGATGATCAGGATCTTCATTCAGGCAATTTAATGGAACAATTTGGAATTCTTTTTGAAGAAAAACGATGTTACCTTCACGGGAATGAAGCGGTGGGTGATCAATTTATGGCTGGTGCTGGCAGGACTTGCGGGATGGGCAGGAAGTACAGCAGCCCAGCCGGCAGACTATCAGTTTGTCCGTTACAATACTGAAAAAGGACTGTCCCACAATCAGGTCAACTGTTTCCTCAAAGACAGCCGGGGGTTTGTGTGGATCGGCACAGCCAACGGACTCAATCGCTTCGATGGTTATGCATTCCGGATTTTCAAGCACGATCCGGCCGATTCGGCCAGCATTTCCGATCACCAGGTCAATGCGCTTTTCGAAGATCCGGCAGGTTTTATCTGGATCAGTACCCGGCTCGGATTTGACATTTACGACCCGGTTACGGAAACGATCGATCACAACGTCGGCCGCGCTGCACAGCGTTTCGGACTCCGCGACGCGGATTTCAGCCGCATTATCAAAACCCGCTCCGGCGACTACTGGATCAGCCACAACAAGCTGGGGCTATTGCAATACCGTACCGCTTCCAGGAAGCTGATCAAAGTGCGTTTCGGGCCTACACAGGATGCACCCGGCACACGCGCCATTTCCGACTTCGACGAGGATGCCCGGGGAAACCTCTGGGTCGTATGTGACGATGGCTTTCTGGCCCGTGTAAATGCCGCCACCCACGCGATCGACATCCGCAGCGCATTGTTGCAGCGCCGGAACCTGGGCAAATTGTCGAACCACAAAGTGTTTGTGGACGGCCAGGGCGAACCCTGGGTTTACATTGTGAAGGCGGCTGTCGGGGCATTTAACTTTGATTTTAAAAAGAATACCCTCCGCGTGGCGGCCACGGGCGGCGCGGATTTCAGGCTGAGCAACAACGCCGTGAGCGCGATGATTTCCGGACCCGACGGGCGGATCTGGATCGGTACCGACCATGGTGGGATCAACGTGCTGGACAAGCAGAGCGGCAGCGTTGTCACGCTCCGTTCCAATCCGGGAGATCCCCGCACGATCAGCCAGAATAGCATCCAGGCATTGTACAAGGACGCCACAGGCATGATCTGGGCGGGCACTTACAAGCAAGGTTTTTGCAATTACCACGAAAACATTTTCCGGTTTTCGCTGATCCGCCATTTACCCGGGGACCCCGCAAGCCTGCCGTTCGACGACGTCAACGTATTTGCCGAAGACCGGAAGGGGAATCTCTGGGTGGGAACCAATGGCGGCGGGCTCATTTACTATGACCGTAAAAACAACAGCTTCCGGCAGTTCCGGAACAAGCCAGGCGATGCGGGCAGCCTGAGTAACGACGTGATCGTGAGCCTGTTCCTTGATCGCGACGAGGTGCTTTGGATCGGGACCTATTTTGGCGGGCTCAACCGCTACGACGGGCAGAAATTTACCCGCTACCTGCACGATCCGGCCGATTCCACCAGCCTGGTCGACGACCGGGTCTGGGAGCTGTTCGAGGATTCGCGGCGGCGGCTTTGGGTTGGTACCATGGCCGATGGCCTGGATTTGTTCGACAGGTCGGCGAAGAGCTTCCGGCACTTCCGCAACCTGGCCCCCAACTCCGTCAGCTCCGACTACATTTCCGCCATGCTGGAAGACAAGCAGGGCAACCTTTGGATCGGTACTGCGAACGGAATCGATGTGTTAATGCGACAGACCGGGCGTTTTGTGCATTATCAGCATGTTCCCGGCAACGGTAACAGCCTCAGCAGCGATGCGGTCATGTCGCTCGTGCAGGATGCGTCGGGCACGATCTGGATCGGGACTGGCGAGGGGCTTAACCGGTACGATGCGGCGCGGAATGCATTTGTGACCTACGACACCCGTCACGGATTGCCCGACAATTCCATATTAACGGTGCTGGTCGACGCGCGGCAGGCACTCTGGCTCGGCACGCCGAAAGGCGTGGTGCATTGGCAGGTTACCAAAAGGGACGCCGCAGGTGCCCCGGCGGCATTCAGGCTGCGCACCTATAATGAGGTCGACGGCTTGCAGGGGCGCGGTTTTAACGAGAATGCGGCACTCCGGCTGCGCTCCGGCGAGCTCGTTTTCGGCGGGGCGAACGGTTTCTCCATTTTCGATCCTGCGCGGGTAACCGACGAGCGTACCGCCTCGAAAGTGGTACTGACCGATTTCCAGGTTTTTAATAAAAGCATTCGACCCGGTGTGCAGGCGGACGGCAGCCGGGTGCTGGACAAATCAGTCTCGATCACGGACCGCATTGAACTGGAACACAGCCAGAATGTATTTACGATCGAATTCGCGGCGCTGAATTTTCTCCATCCTGAAAAAAACCATTACCTGTACACCATGCAGGGGTTCAACGACCAGTGGTTCGAAGCCGACAACACGCGCCGTATCACGTACACCAACCTTGACCCCGGAAGCTATGTGTTCAAGGTGAAAACCCGGGAAGGGGGCGCGGCCACTGAACGCAGGCTGGAAATCAGGATATTGCCGCCATTCTGGAAAACGCCGTGGGCCTATTTGCTGTATTTTCTATTGGTGGCCGGCGCATTGATGATCGCGCGCTGGGTACTGATCGAGCGGGAGCGGATGAATTTCAAGCTGGAACAGGAGCGGCATTATGCCCAGCAGATGCATGAGCTGGACCTGATGAAGATCAAATTCTTTACCAATGTGAGCCACGAGTTCCGCACGCCGCTTACGCTCATGCTTACGCCGCTCGAAAACCTGCTAAGGGGCATTGCCTCCGACCATACCGTGCACCGGCAGCTCTCGCTCGTGCACAGGAACGCCCAGCGGTTGCTCAACCTGGTGACGCAAATGCTCGATTTTAAAAAGCTGGAAGTAGAAGAAACCCGCTTTATGCCCGAGCGGGGCGACATTGTCCAGTTTGTGAGGCAAATCGCGCAGACGTTCTCCGATCTCTCCGAACACAAGCACATCCGGTACCGGTTTGAAAGTGCGGTAGAGTCGCGCTATGCCGATTTCGACCAGGATAAATTGTCGAAAGTGATGTATAACCTGCTCTCCAACGCCTTCAAGTTCACGCCTGAGAACGGACAGGTGACGGTACGGCTGCGGATCGTGGGGCACGAGGGCAGCGAGGCATTGGAGATCCGGGTGGAAGACTCGGGCATTGGTATCCCGGCCGAAGCGCACCAGAAGGTTTTCGACCGTTTTTACCAGCACCCTATGCCCGGGCATATCATGAACCAGGGCAGCGGTATCGGGCTTTCGATCGCCGGCGAGTTCGTCAGAATGCATGAAGGGACCATTGACCTGGCCAGCGAGGCGGGGAAGGGCAGCACCTTTACGGTGACAATACCCCTCCGGGAGCGCCTGGCACGCACGGTACCCGCGCAGGTGACGGGCATAGCTCCCGCCGATGCCGCCACGATCGATATCGACCTTGCCGAAGAAAAAGCAGGCAAGGAAAAGCCGCTCGTACTGCTCGTGGAGGACAACGACGAGTTCAGAGAGTATCTCAAAGAAGTATTGCAGAAAGAATACCGGATACTCGAAGCCGCCAATGGCAAAACCGGCCTCGATACGACCCTCGAACACATTCCCGATCTGATCGTGAGCGACGTGATGATGCCCGAAATGGACGGCATCGAGCTTTGCCGGAGCATTAAGTCCGACCGGCGCATTTCACATATTCCGGTGGTGCTGCTCACTGCACGCGCAGAGGATGAGCAGCAGCTGCAAGGGTACCAGACCGGCGCGGATGCGTATGTGACCAAGCCGTTCAGGCTGGACATTCTGCGGGTGCGGATTGCGAACCTGATTGCACAGCGCGAGCAGTTGCAAAAGCAGTTCCAGCAGCACATCGAGATCCGCCCGAGCGAAGTGGCCGTGCGGTCGATGGACGAGCAATTTGTGAACAACGCCGTGAAGGTGGTGGAGGAAAACCTCGCCAATGCCGATTATACCGTGGAGCAGCTGAGCGATGCGATGTCGATGAGCCGGGTTTATTTGTATAAAAAAATACTTTCGCTGACGGGCAAAACGCCTGTCGAATTCATCCGCATTATCCGGATGCGGAGGGCGGCCAGCCTGCTTGAAAAAAGCCAGCTGACGGTTTCCGAAATCGCCTACCAGGTCGGTTTCAATAACCCTAAATACTTCGCTCGGCATTTCAAGGAAGAATACCAGATGCTGCCTACCGAATACCGCAGAAATCATGCCTCGCAAATATTGGAATAATGCAACAAGAGAGCCTGATACTCTTATATCCGCCCGCCGCCGCCTGCTCATTACCTGCTCACCCGTTCCAGCCTTCCGCACATGGGGGAAATGGAATAAAGGGCGAAAAAATAGCCCGATTTTTTGCGCCGGTTTACAAATGAACCCCTATTTATAAACATTTGGATCCCTTGCTGCAAGGTTTTAAGAGACACATTTGTCCAACTATTCATTCGATTTGTCCCATTGTCCGGTACGTGAGCCCCAGATATCGGAAATGTCTAAATCGGGATGGACAAATAGTCACTTTTAAAACCAAACAACATGCAACAAAATTTGTACGAAACAGGGCGGGCAAAGCCACGTCTGCGCTTGCTGTCCGGGTTGCTGCGACCTCTCCTTCTGTTACTGGGGATTATGGGTACCGCCATCGGCGCATTCGCACAGTCGGAGGCTAAAAAAGTCATTACAGGGACGGTCGTTGCCCTGGAACAGGGTGACGGGATCCCAGGTGTGAGTGTGGTGGTGAAGGGAACGTCCAATGGTACGACAACCAACACAAACGGCGTGTTTTCGATCGAAGCCACATCGGGCAGTACCCTCGTTTTTTCCTTCATCGGATACGAGACACAGGAAGTGGCGGTAGGGAATAAAACCAAAATTGACATTAAACTGAAAGAAAGTATTTCCGCGCTGGACGAAGTGGTGGTTGTGGGGTATGGGGAAATGAAAAAGACCGACGTATCCAGCTCGCAGGTGACGGTTTCGGGGAAGGATTTGAGTAAAACCATCAATACTTCGCTTGAACAGGGCTTGCAGGGCAGGGCGGCGAACGTGCTTGTGCAGCAGAACTCCGGCCAGCCCGGTGCGGCGCCGTCGGTACTGATCCGCGGACTGAGCTCGCTCACGGGTACCACGCAGCCGCTGTACGTGATCGACGGCGTGCAGATCAAGCCGGATAACATGAAGGATGATCCCAACAACCGCCCGACCGGCTTTTCGAATATCCTTTCGAGCATTAACCCGGACGATATCGAAACCATTAACGTTTTGCAGGGCCCTTCCGCAACCGCTATTTACGGGGCCGTGGGTGCCAACGGGGTTGTGATGATCACCACCAAGCGCGGTAAAGCGGGAGAAGCGAAGATCACCTTTAATTCACTCGTGACCTTGCAGGCCGAGCCGAAGCATATCAATGTGATGAACCTGCGGGAATATGCGCAGTTCAGGAACGAGGCGGCCGCGGTGGGAAGCACAGCCAGCGAACCCGCATTTGCCGACCCGTCAGTACTGGGTAACGGTACCGACTGGCAGAGTGCGCTTTTCCGCCCGACCACGCTTCAAAAGTATTCGCTGGGACTGAGCGGGGGGACCGAGAAATCGACCTACTACCTGTCAGGCGAATATTTCAACCAGAAGGGGATCGTCGAGGGCTCGGGTTTCAAGCGGTACAACAGCCGTCTCAACCTGGAAAACCAGACGCGCAGCTGGCTGAAAATCGGCGCGAACATGAGCGTGGGTATTACGGAAGAAAAAGTGAATACCAACAACGGCGGCATTATCCAGCTAGCCCTCGACCAGAACCCGAGCGTACCCGTTACCAACCCCGACGGCAGCTGGGGCGGGCCTACTTCGACGCAGTTCCAGTTTACGAACCCGGTGATGATCTCGAAGATCTATAACGATTACAACCGCCGCACTTCGATCCTGGGAAGCCTTTTTGCCGACGTGAAACTGGCTAAGAACCTGGTTTGGCACACGGAGGCCAACGGAAGCGCCGAATTTCTGAAATACTATTCATTCCACCCTTCGTATACGATCGGCGGTTACGTGGTGTCGCAGGACGCGGCCACGTCGACCCGCTCGGTGAATACGAATACCTGGTGGAGCTTGCATAGCCGGTTAACCTATGATTTGAAACTCGGGCGCCATGGCATTAACCTCATGGCGGGGCACGAGGCGCAGGAATTTGCTTACGAGTCGCTTACGGGTACACGTAAGAAGTTTATTACCAATACTATCGAGGAGCTTTCGGGTGGTGATGCATCGGTGATTTCGAATGTGAGCAATTGCAGCGGCAAAGGCGGCGGCTCGCGCGAATCGTACTTTGCGCGGGTGAATTACAGCTTCAACGAGCGCTACTTCCTACAAGGTACCTACCGGATGGACGGTTCCTCGGCATTCCGCGAAGGCCGCCGCTGGGGCAATTTCCCGGCGGTATCGGTGGCGTGGCGTGTTTCGGAGGAACCTTTCCTGAAAGATGTGAAGGAGATCAACGACCTGAAACTGCGTTTCGAGATCGGTCGCTCCGGTAACCAGGGCAGCGGCGGCAATGCGATCTACTCGACCCTGCAAACCGTACCGACGGGCTGGGGAACAGGCTTCCTGGCTTCCAACTTCGCCAATGAGTTCCTGACCTGGGAGAAGGACGACGTGATCAACGGCGGGCTTGACCTCCACCTGTTCGGCAACCGCGTGGAGCTCATCGTGGATGCTTATATCAAGAACATCACCAGCCTCATTACCGTAAACTCCTATCCGTTTACCTATGGCGGCGACATTGCCTATTCGCCGGGTTACCTGAGCTGGCCTGCGGTGAATGCAGGTTCGATGAAAAACCGCGGTATTGGTTTCACATTGAATACCGTGAATATCGATAAGGGTGGTTTTTACTGGAAAATGGGGGTTAACCTCTCATTCGACCGCAACAAGGTGACCTCGCTCCTGAACCCGATCACGCCGACCTGGAATGCGACTTCGGTGGGCTTCAAAACCGAGGTGGGCCAGCCTGCCAGCATGATCACGGGCTATATCGCCGACGGTTTGTTCCAGGATGCCAACGACATCAAGAACCACGCGATCCAGACTTCCAATGGCCAGCTGACGATCAATCCCGCAACCGGCAGCTGGGTAGGGGACACCAAATTCCGCGACCTGAACGGCGACGGGGTGATCGATGCCGGAGACCGTACGGTGATCGGTAATCCGTGGCCTAAGTTCACGCTTGGCTTCAACAACAATGTGACTTACAAGAATTTCGAACTGAATGCATTCCTGACCGGAAGCTTCAAGAACGACATTCTGAACTACCCGCGCTACCGTGCCGAAATCCCGGGCAATGGCGGTGTGTTTGGCAACCAGTGGAAATCGGTGGCCAACTACGCGCGGCCAAGCAGCTACAACGCGGCCGATGCGGAAACCGTGACGCTTACGAATCCGGGTTACCAGATCCCGCGTATCGCACCGGGCGACCCGAACGGCAACAACCGGATGAACACCAACTTCATCGAGGATGGTACCTACGTGCGCCTGAAAAACATCACGATCAGCTACAACTTCCCGAAAACGATGCTGAAAGACTTCTTCATCAGGGGGCTGCGCGCTTCGGTAGGGGCACAAAACCTGTTTACCATCACCAAGTACAAAGGATACGATCCGGAAATCGGGATGGTGAACTATGGCGGTACTGTCATGGCAGGCGTCGATACGGGCCGGTACCCATCCGTGCGCATGTACTCATTCGGTTTGCTGGCTGATTTCTAAGCCGGCTGGTTCAACGTCCATTTCAAAAAAATATTCATATGCAATTCAAAATCAGATTCATAGCAGCCATCGGGGCGATGATGCTCTTGCAGGGATGCGGCGAGGAATTCCTCGACCGTCCGCCGCTGGATGCGATCACTTCGGGTAATTTTTATAAAACCGACGACGAGATCATGGCCGGTACTGCACCGCTGTACAACATCGTCTGGTTCGATTTCAACGATAAGGCCAACATGGCGTTCCAGGAGGCCCGCGCCGGTAACCTCAATTCCAACGACCGTACGGCGTACATCAAGCATGCCATTCCGTCGACAGACGTGGGTACGCTGTTGCCGGGGTACAAGTCGTTCTACAAAATCATCGCGCAGAGCAACAATGCCTACAAGGCTATCAGGGAGGCCCAGGGCAGCACCGCTTCGGCAGCTGTGAAGGCGCAGGGGCTTGGTGAATGCCGCTTCATGCGCGCTACGGCCTATTATTACCTGGTAGCCAACTGGGGTGCCGTTCCCATCGTGTATGACAACGTGGCGCAGCTTAACACGCCGCCAGTCCGCAACCGGATCGAGGACGTGTGGAAGCTCGTTATCCAGGACTACCGTTTCGCCGCTGAAAACCTGCCTGCGACCGCCGTACAAGGCCGTTTGACCAAGTATTCGGCGCAGGGCATGCTCGCCCGTATGTACCTCATGCGCTCGGGCCTGAACCAGCAGGGCAAACGGAACCAGACGGACCTCGACAGCGCGAAGTATTATGCCGAAAGCGTGATCACCCAAAGCGGCCTCGCCCTCGCTCCCACGTATGCGGAGCTGTTCGAGAGTGCGAACAACAATGCTTCGAAGAACAATCCCGAGAGCCTTTTCTCCCTGCAATGGATGCCGGTAAGCAGCCCGTGGGGCGTGAACAATTCGTTCCAGGCGTACTTTGCCTACGATGCCAACATTACCGGCACCGGTGACGGCTGGGGCGCGGCGCAGGGCTTATCCGCCGACCTCGTGAAATATTTCACCGAAAATCCGGCCGACTCGCTCCGCAGAAAGGCGATCGCGATGTTCGATACGGATGTCTATCCCAATATCCAGAAAGGGACCGGCGGGCTGAAATACAACCGTCCGGCGGCTTTATCAGCCATTAAAAAATACATTATCGGCTCCCCAGCGGATAATGGCGGCCTGGGAGGCTTCATGGCGGCCAATATCAATTCGTATATGCTGCGCCTGGCGGAGGTATACCTGATTTACGCGGATGCGGTGCTGGGCAACAGTGCGACCACATCCGACGCCAAAGCATTGGAATACTTCAATGCCGTGCGTAAAAGGGCTGGTTTGCCTGCGAAAACCTCGCTCACTTTCGAGGATATCTTCCGGGAGCGGCGTGTAGAAACGGTATTTGAAGGCAATTCGTGGAACGAGATCGTGCGCTGGTATTATTTCAATCCTGCCAAAGCCATTGCTTACACTGCCGCCCAGCATAAGGAAAACTACACGATGAGCTACACGGCGGGCTCCATTAATCCCAAGAAATACACGGTGACCTATTCGCCGGCGGAGTATTACCCGCTCAGCGAGGCCACGCTGTACCTTCCATTCCCGGAAAGTGAGATCGTGAACGCGCCTTCGCTGAAAAACGAACCGGTCGCTTTTGATTTCAGCAAACTAGTCGATTAACCCAAATCTGTGATGAAAATGAAATTGAAACATATAGGCAAAACAGCGCTGGGCCTGATGCTGGCGACAGGCATGATGCTGTCGTTCCAGGGCTGTAACGACGACGATATCGACGGTGCGCCCGCGATCAGCAATGTGCGGCTGCTAGATCCCACCAAGGCCGACAGTTCGCTGACCGCCGCAGAGCCCGGCAGCATGATCGTGATCCAGGGCCAGAACCTGGGCAGCGTCCTGAAAGTGTATTTCAATGAATTCGAGGCCAATTTCAATGCCGCATTGGGCAGCAACTCGAACATTATCGTGACCATTCCGGCCAATGCACCCACCAAAGCGGTGGACCCGGGCGTGCCCAGCAAGATCCGGGTGGTGACCAGAGGCGGCGAAGCATCGTATGACTTCGTACTCACAGCGCCGGTGCCGGTCATTTCCGGGCTGTATTCGGAATTTGTGAAGGCCAATGGCACGCTGGTCATCAATGGAGATTATCTCTACAATATCAAGTCGGTGAAGGTGGGTACCACCAGTTTGCAGATTTTGAGCGCCAATGTGAAGCAGATCACCGCTAAAATGCCGGCAACCGCTGTTTCGGATATCGTAACGGTGGAAGGGGAGTTCGGGACAGCCAAAACGAATTTTAAGGTGAACGACTCGGTCACCGGAAACATGGTGAACTTCGACGTCCCCGCCACTACCTGGGATGCGGAAGTATGCTGGGGCGGTGTGCCCATTGTGGCTGCCACCGATCCCCAGGCTATTTCAGGGAAGTTTTCGAGAATCAAACAAACGAAACTGCCCGCCGCAGGCTACAACGATGCATGGGTATTCTCGACCTGTTATTTCGATTTCAAACTCCCGGCGGGAGATGCTTCTACAAGGCAATTCAAGTTCGAGCATAATATCGCGGAGCCCTGGAAAGCCGGTAAGTACGACATTACCATCGGCGCAGGCGGCACCGAGTACGTGTATTCATTCCAGCCCTGGAACACCACCGAGTATACCGCTACCGGCTACCAGACCAACGGATGGCGCACCGCTGTCATAGAGCTCGCCGAGTTCAAAAGCGCCTCCGGCGCTACTATCGCCGACGTGTCCAAGGTTACCGACCTGAAAGTATCGTTCGGAAGCGCGGATGTTGCCATTGCCTCTTACAACGGCAGCGTAGACAATTTCCGGATTGTGAGAAAATAGGTATGATGCCGAACAAAATTTTATCCGCCATCGGTTGGGCGCTCGCAATGCTGTTGCTGGGTGGCCCTCCGGTGGCCGGACAAATACAGGTGACGGTTGATGCCGCGGCGGATGTGAAGCCGATTTCGCCCTGGCTTTACGGCCGCAACAACTCTTTTTCCGCTACCGACCCCAACTGGGCCTTGCCCGGTGAAGACCTCATCCGCCTGCGAGACGCGGGGGTGACGTTTTTCCGGGAAAGTGGCGGGAACAATTCTTCCAAATACCACTGGCGCCGAAAGCTGGGCAGTCATCCCGACTGGTACAATAACGTATACGTCAACAACTGGAACCAGGCCGCACAGGCCCTGCAAATGCATTTTCCCGCCGCGCAGGGCATGTGGGCCTTTCCATTGCTGGGCTACGCTGCCAAAACCGACACCGCCAATTTTCCCGACTGGGATTACAACCGCTCGCAATGGTGGGAAGGTGTGAACCAGAACCTCGCTGGCGGCGGCGTGCCCAATGCCAGCGGTACCAAGGCCAAAACCGAAGGGGATATTACGCGCTACCTCGAAAAATGGCCGGCCGATTCGTCCGTTGCGATCCTCGACCATTGGTTCGGCCCAGAGGGCATCGGCCTGAAAAAGGAGGGTATCCGCTACTGGAATATGGACAACGAACCGGAAATATGGTCAGGTACGCACGACGACGTGATGCCCGTGCAACTCAGTCCGCAGGATTTTATGCGGCGGTACATCGAACTGGCCAAAAAAGCGCGGGCGAAGTTCCCGGAGATCAGGCTCGTGGGACCGGTGACGGCCAATGAATGGCAGTGGTACAACTGGGACAACAAACCCATCACCGAAAATGGCAGGACTTATCCGTGGCTGGAATATTTTATTAAATCCATCGCCGAAGAGCAACAGAAAAGCGGGGTAAGGCTGCTGGACGTGCTCGACATTCATTTTTATCCATTTACTAAAAAGACGGAGGAAGTCGTCCAGCTTCATCGCGTCTTCTTTGACCGGAATTATGTTTTTCCGGAAGCCAACGGTGTTAAAACGATCAACGGAGGCTACGACAACGGCCAGACCCGCGAGTACATTTTCGGCCGTTGCAACGACTGGCTCACCCAGTACCTCGGCGCCGGGCATGGCGTGACCCTCGGGCTCACCGAAACGGGTATCGACAACAGCATTTCGCCTTCTGTCACCGCCGTTTGGTATGCTTCCACGATGGGGGAGTTTATCAAAAACAATGTCGAAATTTTCACGCCGTGGACCTGGAAACCGGGCATGTGGGAAACTTTGCATTTGCTGAGCCGTTGTAACCGATCGCATTCCGTAAGCGGCGTTTCGGACAATGAAGCGCTGGTATCGGCTTATCCGAGCGTGAATGCGGCAGGCGATTCGATGACGGTCGTGCTGGTGAACCGGTCGGAGGCGGCGCAGGCGGTGAGCGTGCGGTTTGCGCATTTTCTGCCGGTGCAGGAAAAGGCCGTGATGCACTCGCTATCGCAGCTCCCGGCAGCGGAAACTTTTATTTCGCATACTCAAAATGCATTGAAAAAGTCGGAAACCGATGTGGCAGGCAATGTGCTTGCAGTGTCGCTGCCAGCTATGTCCGTTTCCTCGATCCAGCTGCGTAATGGCGGTACCGTGCTGGGCGAAGCACCCCCGGCAGCGCCATTCGACGTGTTTCCTAATCCATCCTGGGACAGCATCACCATCCGGTGGTCCGGCCCCAGTTTCACCGAGCTCACCATTACCGACCTTTCAGGCCGGACACGTTACCGCCAAACGCTCGGAAGGGCGCAGCGCGAAGCCATCCTATCCCGCAAGGTCGCCGCCGGTACCTACTTCATCAGGCTTTCGGGGTTCACAGGTAAGTCGGTTGTCAGAAAAATCATTACCCGCTAACAAAGGGTACCACATTTGAAAAGCACTCCATGCATTATTTAAAGCGTATCATTCACAACAGCTTAAAGCGTATAGCTTTCAGCCTCTCACTCTTGCTGTTAACCCATTTGATTGCCACCGCCCAGCACAGCAGGCTGGTCAACGAACCGGTGGATGTGAGCGGCGATTTCCGGGATTTTTCCAATACTATTTTCTTCGCCGACAGCCTTGCCGCATTCGACCCGGCGACCGGCGCGGGGGCGATCAAATGGAAGAGAAACGAGCCTTTTTCCGCCCATAACTTCAACAACTCGATGCTGAGCTACAAGCGCTCTTTCAGCAACGAGTTTCCGGCCATCGAGTACGCCCAGGATCCTGTTCTGCCGTTTTCCGTCGAATTCACCTCGCCGCGCACGGTACGCATCCGCGCCAATACGGGTGCACAGGGGCCAGCGGCGGGCGCGTCGCTCATGCTCACGGGCGAGCCGGCCCGCGATGCTTCCTGGAAATACAGCAGGATCAGCGGGGGGCACCAGTACACCGGGGCCTACGGTTCGGTGACGATTTATGAAAATCCCTGGAAAATCCTCGTCCGCGATGCGAGCGGGAAGCTATTGACCCAAACGCGCAGCCAGGCCGACGGAAAGGCTTCTTACACGCCCACATTGCCCTTTTCTTTTGTCCGCAGGGCCTCCGACTATTCGCGCAGCGTGGCGGCGGTGTTTTCGATTTCGCCCGACGAAAAGATATTCGGCTGCGGCGAGTCGTTCACCAGGCTGGATAAAAACGGGCAGAAGGTGGTGCTTTGGACCCACGACCCCAACGGCGTGGAAACGCAAACCATGTACAAGCCGATTCCTTTTTACATGAGCTCGCGCGGCTACGGGATGTTTATGCATACCACTTCGCCCATTACCTGTGATTTCGGGGCCACCTATGGCGAATCGAATGCGATGCAGATCGGCGATGAAAACCTTGACCTGTTCATCTTCCTCGGCCAGCCGAAGGACATCCTCGACGCTTACACCGACCTCACCGGCAAGGCGCCGATGCCGCCATTGTGGTCGTTTGGGCTGTGGATGAGCCGCATTACCTATTTCTCCGAACAGGACGGGCGGAATGTCGCCGCCAAGCTCCGCCAGAACCGCATTCCGTCTGACGTGATCCATTTCGATACCGGCTGGTTCGAAACCGATTGGCGTTGTGACTACCGGTTTGCGCCCAGCCGTTTCCGGGACCCGGAAGGCATGATCGCGGACTTGAAAAAGCAGGGTTTCCGTACCTCGCTCTGGCAGCTGCCTTATTTTGTTCCAAAAAATGAGCTTTACCCGGAAATCGTGGCGAAGGGTTTGGCAGTAAAAAATGCGAATGGTACGCTGCCTTATGAGGATGCCGTACTGGATTTTTCGAATGAGAGCACGATTAAATGGTACCAGGATAAGATTGCCGGGTTGCTGAAACTGGGGGTTTCGGCCATTAAGGTCGATTTCGGGGAAGCCGCGCCGTTGTCGGGCGTGTATGCGTCGGGCCGCACGGGCTTTTACGAACATAATCTTTACCCGCTTCGCTACAACAAGATCGTTTCTGAACTGACCCGGAAAATGACCGGCGACCATATTATATGGGCACGGAGCACGTGGGCCGGCAGCCAGCGGTACCCGATCCACTGGGGCGGCGATGCAGAAACGACGGACAAGGGCATGGAAGCGCAGTTGCGGGGCGGCCTGTCGCTAGGCTTGTCGGGTTTTACATTTTGGAGCCACGATATTGGCGGCTTTACCATGAAAACGCCGGAAGATCTCTACCGTCGCTGGCTACCGATGGGCTTGCTGGCTTCGCATTCGCGCACGCACGGGCAGGCACCGAAGGAGCCGTGGGAGTATGGCGAGGATTTCCAGAACTATTTCAGAAAAGCGGTGGAAATGAAGTACAAGCTCATGCCTTACATTTATACCCAGTCCAAACTCGCTTCCGAAAAAGGTTTACCGATGGTGCGGGCGTTGCTTTTGGAGTTTCCGGAGGATCCCGGTGCGTGGATCGTCGATAATGAATACATGCTGGGCACGGACCTGCTCGTGGCACCGCTTTTCGAAAACGGAAAGACCCGCCAAGTGTATCTGCCCAAGGGGCAATGGACCGATTACCAGACAGGCAAAACCTATGGAAGCGGCTGGCACGAAATCGCGACCGGCGAATTGGATGTGGTGCTGCTCGTGCGCGGGGGCGCCGTGCTGCCGCATGTAAAAGTAGCCCAGTCCACCGGTGAGATAGACTGGACCAACATCGAGCTCCGTAATTTCGGGCAGGCAGCTTCCGCGAAAGTTTCGCTTTATCTGCCCGGCCAGGACGCGGTGAGGGAACTTACCGTCGTCAAAAAGGGCGGCCGGTACGTAGTAGGTACCGACCCGTTTGGCGGAAAGGTGAAATGGAGTATACGCTGAGCGTCACCGCCCCAGCGAAACATGCGTTTGACGATGATCTTCCGGTAACAGAACCTTCGATAGGTCCGTAAGATCATCGGTCATCGTCGCCATTTGTTTCCGGTGTTGCCGGAGCAGTGAAAGGTTAAGGTTGCTGCCTTCGGCCAGTCCGAAGAGCGCCTCATATTCGGTGATGATCTGCCTGTGTACATTCACAATCTTATTCAGTGCCAGCTTCACATTGCCCTTCACATCCATTACCATCGTGGCTTTGGTATCGGGTCGGGTGATACACGCATCCTGCATACAGCATTTAAGCGCATCGTACAGGTTGGCCATTTCTTTTTTCAATACAGAAACCACCATATAATCACGGCTCAGCACCGTGCGCAGCCGGAACGGAATTTCCTGGCGCATGGCTACCTTGAGCGTCAGTTGCAGCGTCTTATGAAGCCGCCAGATCTTGATCACCTGTTGAACAATGGGTTTTATGTTTTCCATAACAGTCACATTTTGAAGGAAGTCAGCAATAACTGTACCAAGCTGGCAGGAAAAAACACCCGCTGTATAGATAACCACTTCGTTATCCATACAGCGGGTGATGCTGCTTAAATGAGGATGTCGGCCGCGAGCGCCCGGAGCCTTATTTCTTGCCGATTTTATAGAGTCTGCCCTGGTCGGTGACGGCGTAAAGTGCTCCGTCCTGCCCTTCGGTAATGTCGCGGAAGCGCTGGTTTTCGCCGGCCAGCAATCTTTCTTCACCTACAACTTTGTTGTCTTTGAGCACGATCCTGCAAACATGCATGCCGCTGAGGGACGAAATGAACAGGTTGTTCTTCCATTCAGGGATCTGTTTACCATCGTAGAATGTAATGCCGCTCGGAGAAATCACCGGGTCGTAGTAATAAACAGGCTGTTCCATGCCTTCTTTTTGCTGGATCACGTCGCCGATCTGCTTACCGCTGTATTCGATTCCGTAGGTGATGGTCGGCCAGCCATAGTTCTTGCCCGGCAATACGCGGTTGATTTCGTCACCGCCTCTCGGGCCAAACTCGGTTTCCCACAAATCGCCTGTAACCGGGTTGATCGCCAGCCCCTGCACATTGCGGTGTCCGTAAGAGTACAGTTCCGGGCGCGCGTCGGCTTTGCCGATGAATGGATTGCCTTTGGCCGGCTTTCCATCCGTGGTAATGCGGATCACTTTACCCAGTCCCGAGTTGAGGTCCTGCGCCTGCGGGCGGGTGACGAGGTCGGAACGCTCGCCGGTGGATACGAAGAGGTTTCCGTCTTTCGCGAATTTCACTCGGCCGCCGTAATGCAGTGTGCCTTTATAGGCCGGTGTCGCCTGGTAAATCACTTTTACGTTTTCCAGCTTGCTACCGTCGGCAGACAGCTTGCCTTTGGCCACGGCCGTCAGGTTACCGTCTGCGAGCGGCTCTGAAAATGCCCAGTATACCATTCTGTTTTGTGCAAATGCCGGGTCCAGGGTAATGCCCAGGAGGCCGCCCTGGCCTTCGCTATTCACTTTGGGTACGCCGTCGATCGGTTTGCCCACCTCGCCGGTGGCGGATACGATGCGCATCGTTCCCCCTTTTTCGGTTACGATAAACTTGCCGTCGGGCAGGACAGCGATGCCCCACGGCCGTTCAAGAGACGATGTCAGCACCTTACCCTCGTACGGGGTCTTGGTCACGACGGAGCCGATGCGGGTTTGTCCGGCGAATGCAGGTTTGTACTCGGAATTAGCCTTTTTGGTTTCGACCGGGGCGCCGGCAGCGGCTTGCTGGGCGATCGAAAGGGATGGTGCCAGGGCCATGGCTGCGCTGGCAACGAGCGCGTGGATTGCGAATTTCATTTTATCAGGAAGTTTAGTCTTAAAGCCCCGAGTTGGATACGGGACTGTTGCGAATTTACTTATTTCATCCACAACGAAACGCCAAAGCCGGAAGAAAACTCTCCCGGCTTTGGTAAAAGTGAGTGAATTTGCACCATTAAGGCAGCGTAGGATCGAATGTGCCGCCCCAATCCTTATTCTGTTCGAGCGCCTTGTTCCGGTCGAGGATGTCGCGCTGGATGGGGAAGAAATAATATTTGTCCGGCACGACATTCACCTTCACGCCCGAGCGGGGCACTTGCAGCAGGCTGTATTTGAAATTGCTTTCAACCAGCTCATATTTGTTAGCCTTTTCACGTGCTTCGCCGATAGGCATATCCTGGCCGTTCGGCAGGACGGCAATCGCTTCCACGCCGTGTTTGGTGGTGCCGTCGAGGCGGTCGAGCATGCGCAGGCGGCGAAGATCGTAGAACCGGTGGCCTTCAAAAGCGAGCTCTACGTTGCGTTCTGCCAGGATCGCCTCCCGCATGGCGGCGGTATTAGCGGCCGAAATGCCATAGTTGCCGTCGCTGCCTGCCTCTATCCCGGCACGTTTCCGGATCTGCCGGAGGATGTCGAGCGCCTCGTTCATTTTTCCGGTTTCGTTGGCGGTTTCGGCGTAATTGAGCATTACTTCTGCAAACCGCATCGCCACGTAGTCTACGTCATACTGCTCTACTTCCGCCTGGGCCAGCTTCAACAGGCTGTTTTTTAGTACAAAAAAACCGGTATAGCGATCCAGATTGGTGGAGTTGACGCCCGCTTTCGGGTTCACCCCGTAGTCGTCCAGCTCGTGTGCGACGCCCAATGCGGTGTATTGCCGCTTGCCTGCCTTGCCCGAAACCTCATACACTTTGCCATTCCAGACGATGGATTTATCAAAACGCGGATCGCGGTCTTTCCAGAAACTTTGCAGCAATGCTTCCTCTGTTTTGAAATATTTACCGGTAGGGTCGTTGAACATTTTCCCGTCTTTCATGGGGTATTCCTTGATAAATTCCCAGGTAGGGACTGCCGATGCCGGGCCGCGGCTCTCGGATCCCGGGCGTACCCCGTTGTCCCACGCGGCAACTTTGTTAGGGTAGGAGTTGATCACCGTGAAAACCGACTCCTTGCCGCGCTCCGCCAATGCTATTTCCGAATAGTTGTCCACCAGCGCATAACCCTGTGCTTTCAGGTCCTCATAGGCCTTTTTATTCACCTCGTAGGCTGCCGCCCAATAAGCATTGTTAAATGGTTTTGCCGGATTGAACTGCGGGGATGCTTTCCACAGCAATACTTTTGCCTTGAATGCCAGCGCAAAATTGCCGTCGATCTTCCCGAAGTCGCCGGACGTAGGGGCGATCCTTTTCGGCAAGCCGGCCATGGCCTGGTCGAGGTCTTTCACGATCAGGTCGAAGCATTCGGCCGTGGAGTTGCGCGGTACTGCCAGCTCATCCTCGTAGCGATCCTGGGGAACGGTAATGTAGGGAATACCGCCGTGGAACTTCACCATTTCAAAATAGGTGTAGGCCCGCATGAACAGCGCCTGAGCGGTGATGTTGGCCTTCACGGCATCCGAAAGCCTTCCCTTGTTCACATCCACGATCGCCTGGTTGATCAGCCGAATGCGGCCATAGTTCCACAGCTTGAACTCTCCGTTGGTGATGGTGATCCGGTCGGAGTAGAAGTTGATACCGGCGAGTTGCTGGCTGAATGCGTCGGCACCGGTATTCCAGTTGCCGAACATCGGGTAAAGGTTGGCCATATAGGCATTGGCCAGGTTGGCATCGTTCCATACCAGCTCGGGATTGTAGTTGCTGATGTCTTCCACATCGAGCACATTGTTGCACGACGAGCATAAAAGCGAGATACCGAGGACCAGGGATAATATTTTCTTCATGTCTTTTTCAGCTTAGAATTTGAGATCGAGACCAACGGTATAGGTTTTCATGATCGGGAACGAATCGTAATTTTTCTGCTCCGGATCATGGAATTCCTTCACTTTGGAGATCGCAAACAGGTTGGTACCGTTCGCGTAAACTTGCAGGCTGCCCAGTTTGAGCATGGAAGCCCATTTTTTCGGAATGTTGTAGGCAATGTTCAGGTTTTTAAGCCGCAGGTAGGCGCCGTTGCGGATCCAGAACGAAGTGGCACCGGTACCCGACTCGTACCAGTTCTGCCCGATCGGCCGCGGATATTTGGCATTCGGGTTTTCCGGCGTCCACACGTCGTCGGCCCAGATAGGGTAGTAGGGCCTCACGGTACCGCCATGCTGGCGCATGCCTTCGCCTTCCTGGTTGCTGATAATGCGGTCGTAAGCGCCCACGCCCTGGAAATGCGAATTGATCGCAAGCCCTTTGTAGGATACATTGAAACCGAAACCAAAGTTGATGCGCGGTGTGGCATTGGTGGAAAGCACCTGAATGTCGTTTCCGTCGATCTTGCCGTCAGGCCCCGCCGTGTATCCATCCCCGCGGAAATCTTCGAAATACAAGCCGCCCAGATAAGGATTCCGGCCATATTGTTTCAAGCCCGAGGCAAGCAATGCGTCCAGCTGGTCCTGCGTGCGCACCATCCCGAGGGTCTTCAAGCCGATAATGCGGTTGGCAGGCTGGCCTACCTGGCTCTGGAAGTGGCGGTTGCCGCCGGGCTGGAATGCGGCCGATTCGTCGAGAACATCCCAGCGGTCTTTGGAATAGCCCACATTGGCATTAATGGAATAATTCACCTGGTTGTCGAACGCCTTGTCGCGCCATTCCAGAAACAGCTCGCCGCCTCGCCACGACCGGGCCGCGTAGTTTTCAGGGGCCAGGCTCTGGCCGTAGTTATCCGGCAGCGTCACCACACGCGAGCCGAGGATATTCGTTTCTTTTTTCAAAAACACATCCAGCGTTCCGTAGAGACGGTTTTTGAGGAAGCCAAAATCCAGACCCGCATTGTAGGTCGTCGACGTTGCCCAGGTCAGGTTCGGGTTGGGGGTAGCGCCGGGCGCAATGCTTTGGTAAAGCTTATCCCCGAAAATGTAGCTGCCTGCATTCTGGTAGCGGTAGCTGTATGAAAAAGGCCGGATCTTTTCATTGTTTACATCCAGGTCGTTACCCGTGGTTCCGTAGGAGAGGCGCAGTTTGAGGTCGTCGAGAAACGAAGTGCTGTTTTTCATGAACTGCTCCTCCGAAATGCGCCACGCTGCGGACACGGAGGGGAAAAAGCCCCAACGCTTTCCTTTCGGGAAAAGCGTATTGCCGTCGTAGCGGAACGAGAATTCGGCAATGTACCGGCTGTCGAAGTTGTAGTTGAAACGGCCGATCCACGACTGCCTCGCCCCGATTTCCTCGTAGGCGCTGCCGTTACGCCGCTGGGTGTCGGTGGAATACACAAATGGCTGGTCGTAAGCGGTAAGGGGCTCCTCCAACTGCGCGCCAGCCGAATAGTAGCCATTCTGTGCCTGCTCGAACACCACGAGGCCGTCCACGCCGTGTTTCCCGAAGGTACGGCTGTAATTCAGGAACCAGTCGAACTGGTAGCTCCACCCGGTAGCAATGTTGTAGTTCAGGAACGGCTGGTTCTGGCTGAATGTAAAAATGTTGATTTTGCTTTCATCGGGTGCTCCGGGTATGAACCGGTTGCCGTTCGGATCGGCCTGGTTGAAAACATAGTTTTTCTGGAAGGTCATGTATTTCTTCCGCATGAAATCCTCGGCAATGTAGTTGCCCATCACCTTGGTAGAAAGCCCGGGAGTAAGCTTGTCGAGCTTGATATCGAGGGTTAAAATGGAGTTCATGTTCCGGTTGCGGGTCTTGATGTAGCGGTCGCCGATCACCTGGTCGATCACGCTCCATGCCTGCCAGCTGCCCATCGGCGTCTGCACGGGAAAGGCGGTAGGGGAATTGGCGGGGGTACCGTCGGCAGTGGTGTAGAACGGATAAAGCTTGGGCCAGTTGAATGTCACCCGGTACAAGTCCGACACGTCGAAATCGTCGTCTCCGGTGAAAGGCCAGTAGAAACGGTCGAAATTCTGCTGGTATGCCGCGATGTTGAGCCCCACTTTCACCGCGTCATTGATTTGGGCCGTCACATTGGTACGCAGGTTGAATTTGCTGTTTTCGAGGCTTTTGTAGGAGCCTTCCTCGCCCCGGTAGCTCAGCAGCGAGTAGTAGGTGATCTTCTTGTCGCCGCCCGTTACGCTTAGTGAATGCCGGTGACTGTAAGGATTTTGCCAGATAAAATCGTGCACATTGTACCGCTTGTCTTTGAAATAGTCAAACTCGCGCTGCCCGTTCGGGATCGGCGTACCGTTGAACTGGGCCACGCGGTTCTGGTAAATAAGCTCGTCCTCGGCGGTGGTCAGGTCGGAAAGCAGCGTCTGGGTAGGCCGGTTGGTAGAGTAGTTGGACTGAAAATTGAATGTCGGCTTCTGCTGAACACCGGATTTGGTCGTGACCATCACCACCCCGTTGCCTGCGCGGGAACCGTAAATGGATGCCGTAGCAGCGTCTTTGAGAAAGTTCATCTGGTCGATCTCGTTGGCTTCCAGCACGTCGAACGCATCCTTGTCGCGCACGATGCCGTCGATCACGTAAAGCGGATCGCCGAAACTTCCCCGCATGCGGATGGACGACGATGCCCCCGAGAGGCCGGAGGTGTTCGTCACATTCACGCCCGGCGCGCGGCCAGCGAGCGTGTTGGAGAGGTTGGACGCCGACTGGTTGTTCAGATCCACCGAATTCACCGAGGTAATGGCGCCGGTGAGGTTCACTTTCTTTTGCGCGCCGTAACCCACCACGACCAGCTCTTCCAGCCCGCGGATGTCCGGGGCCATGGTGATGTTCATGACCGATTGACTGCCGACGGTCACTTCCTGCGTGGTGAAACCGACGAAGCTGAAAACCAGGATCGCACCCTTTTCCGGTACGGAGATTTCCCAGTTGCCGTCGATATCGGATGATGTGCCCTGGCTGGAACCTTTAAGCAGGATACTCACACCGGGCAATGCGTCGCCCTTGTCGTCGAGCACCTTACCGGTGATGCGGATCTCCGCCCGGACCTCGTTGGCCGAAGATACAGGCTGAACTTCCGGTGCTTTTGGCGCAGGATGGTCCAGTTTTCTGACTACCACCGTTTTGTCCACCACCTTGTAGGCCAGCGGCAGTCCCTGGAAGCATTGTTTCAATGTTTCCTGAAGAGAGGCGTTCTTCATGTTCACGCTCACCCTCAGGCCGCGTACATCCTCGCTGTCGTAGAAGAAAATATGTCCGCTCTGTGCCTCTATTACACCGAAAACGCGCTCAATGGGCGCATTTTTTTCCGAGAGCGTAATGGGCTGCGCAAAACTCCCTGCCTGCACGCGGACCAGCAGGGCGATCAGCATCACCGTGATTAAATTGAGGCGCATAATAATCTGGTCCTTGGATAACGTTGAGATGCGCGTTGGTTTCGAAAGGCCTTTGATAAGGCATGGAAAACCCCGCTGTGCATCGGGCACAGTCTTCCCTTCTGAATGAAAATTCATTACATTTACAAAGTTTGGGTTAATAAAAGATGTGAGATTCTTGCACGGCATTGCCGTGGCGGTTAGCCTGAACGTCGCCGTAGATGTGGTTCGAGCACGTCTGCGGTTTTTTTCTGTAACCGGGGGCTGGGGCTAAGGGCTTCGTAAATATGCTGTCATAAAAAGGTAGGTTTGGTGAAAAAGCAATCTGGATTATAGGCTCTTTTCGCCCGGCAACACGACGATCCTGCCGCTGTATTCCGGTATATCACTTCCTTCAATGCGGAAATTGACGCCCGCGAATTTTAAGATTTCGAGTATCTCGGAAGCTTTGGAGTTGCGTCGCAGCTTTCCTGAAAACCGCTTGGCCGGAATGCCTTGGGGATAGGTGACTTCCACATTATACCACCGCTCTATATCCCGCATGATGGTCGCCAGGGGTGTTTCACGGAATTGGAAAAGCCCATTTTTCCAGGCTACCGTTTCGTTCACATCCACCACGGCCTTCCGCAGGCTGCCGTTCGTGCGCAGGCTGGCCTGCTCGCCGGGGACGAGTTGCAGTGGCTCACTGCCCGTCCTTGCTGCCGTCACACTCACGGCCCCCTCCAATAGGGTAGTGTGTATTTCCGGTTCGTCGGTGTAGGCGTTCACATTGAAATGGGTGCCCGTCACGATCACCTGCTGCCTGCCATCCACATCTACGACAAACGGTTGCTCCTTTTTCTTCTGCACTTCAAAATATACTTCCCCCTGCACCCGCACGCGGCGCTCGTTGCCGGCAAATGCGGTGGGAAATGTAATGGAGGATCTGGCGTTGAGCCATACCTGGGTGCCGTCGGGAAGTCTGATGCTGTATTGCCCGCCGGCCGGTGTGCTGATCGTGTTTGTGCCGGTGATCGCCTGCGTGCTTTCGCCGACCTGGTAGGCGAGTTCTCCCTCCGAGTTTTTCAGGATAGTGGCATTTCCCTGGCTGGCAATGCGTCCCCGGGCAGCACTGTCGAGCACGATCGTCGTGCCGTCGGCAAGTGTAAGCACGGCACGATCTCCGCCGGGTGCGAAGTCTGTCGGTTTGCGGGCGACACGTTGCGGCTTGTTTTCGTACTGGTGCATTACGTAGTACCAGGCGCCAAACGCCATCAATACCACCGCAGCCGCAGCAGCGAGGCGCGGCCAGGAGAATAGCGACCGCCGCTTCTCGGGACCGCGCCCGATCCTGCGCAGGATATTTGCCTCCATCTCATTGCCTAATGCAGCCCGGTCGTGATCGGCATAGTGGTCCAGCAGGTCGTGCTCATGCTCCTGGTGCTGATACCACTTTTCCAGGAACGCCCGCTCGCTTTCGCTGGCTGTGCCGCTCAGGTATTTCCGGACCATTTTCAGGAGATCCTCCTTGCCGTCAAATGCTTTCATGATAAGGGTGGACGGCAGTATTCGGTACCGTTCTTTCGTACATGTACCGCAAGGCCTGCCTTACTCCCAAATCGAACCGGGATTTTTTTCTAAATTTTTTGAAAATGACCGAATAAAAACGATCAGGAGGGATTACTGGAAGAAAATTGCGAATGCAACGAGGTCGATACACAGAATTTTATCAAACTTCATGCGCAATTCGGCGGTCGCCGTATTGAGCTGGTTCTGGACCGTTTTCTGGGCGATGTCGAGCCGAGCGGCGATTTCGGACGTCGACAGGCCCTCAAAATAGTGTTGCAGGAAAATTTCACGTCGTTTGAGGGGCAGTGCGTTGATCCACAGGCTCAGCAGGGTAAGGATTTCTTCTTCGAGTATGGCATCGTCTGCGTGGCCTGCGGCCGCCAGGCTTGCTTCGAAGCTGTGCAGGAGCCGGGCATTCTGCGGTTGGCGGGCGGTGTATTTGAAAACCTGGAAGCGCACGGCCGTATGCAGGTAGGCCTGCACATTGCCCACGTCGAGGGAATTTCTTCTTTCCCAAAAATCAATGAATATGTTCTGGACGATGTCCTGCGACTGGTCTTTGCATTGCAGCCGCTTGTAAGCCCCGTTGAACAGGCTCTGCCAGTGACGGCGGTACAGCTTCGTAAAGGCGTTTTCATCACCTGACTTTGCGAGGCTGTACAATTCCAGATCGTAAAGATGGTCGTCGTCGCGCATAGAAATAACTTGAGAAAAACGAATTTAGTAATTCTCACCGGATGATTGACGGCGCGTGCACGAAAACGCAAATTTTTTCAATACCGATTTGCCCAAAGCACGAATACCTTAATTTTGCTCGTGCACCACTAACGCAAGCACGCCTATGCAGCAACTGATCGACCACATTATCCGGTATAGCTCTGTCGGGCCCGGTATGGCAGATGGGATCCGGGACTTTTTTCAGGTGAAGACTTTCAGGAAAAAGGAGCTGCTCCTCCAAGAAGGCCAGCGTTGCCATGAGAAGTTCTTCATCGTGCAGGGCTGTGTGCATTTGTTTTACCTCAGGCAGAACGGGGTGGAGCAAACCATTGATTTTGCGCTGGAAAACTGGTGGACCAGTGATTTTATGGCCTTTCAGAACGGCAGCCCCGCCCAGTTTTCGATAAGGGCCATTGAGGCTACCGAAGTACTGGCGATTTCCGCCGTCCGGCAACAGGAAATGCTGGCAGCAATACCGGAACTTCATGAATACTTTCACCTGATGTTTCAGCGGGCGTACGCGGCCTCGCAAATCAGGGTCAGGAAAACCTACGAGCTTTCAAAAGAAGAATTATATCTTGATTTCAGCAGGAAATATCCTGCTTTCCTGCAACGCGTACCACAATACCTGATGGCATCTTTCCTGGGTTTTACACCGGAATACCTGAGTGAAATCCGCAGGAAATTCCTTTCTTAAACCAGTTTAAGAAGTTCCTTCCCGTGCCTGGCGAACTTTGTGACACCCAAAACAAAACATTGTCAACCATGCAAAAAGTAGTAAAACACCGGCTCGACGTCTGGAAAGAGGAGCCACTTTACTGGCAGCATATGGCCGCCATTGAAAACCGGGTTTATGCGTCATCCATTCCGCGCAGCCTGATCGAGCTGGTCAAGATCCGCGCTTCGCAGATCAATAAATGTGCTTACTGTATTGATTACCACACCGGCGAAGCGCTGCAATTCGGCGAATCGGCCCGGCGCATATTCGCGCTTTCTGCCTGGAAAGAGAGCCCGCTGTTTACAGAAGTCGAAAGAATCGTGCTGAAAATGACCGAGGAAGTCACTAACATTTCGCAGGATGGTCTTTCCGACGACACTTATGAAAAAGTAAAAGCGCATTTCACAACCAGCGAAATCGGTGATCTGATCATCTGTATCAGCCATATCAACTTCCTGAACCGGGTAGGTATCTCCACCAGGACGGCTGCATACTGATACAGGAATGTAAATGAAGGTCTTAGCCGGAAGTTTGCGGAACGCGGGCTTCCGGCTGTTATTTAATCGCAAAGGAAATCGGCAGATTGAACCTTACCCTGGCAGGTTTGCCGTCCCGTTTCCCCGGTTTCCATCTGGGCATCGATTCCACCAGCCTTACTGCCTCTTCGTCGCAGCCGAATCCCAGTCCTTTCAAAACCGCCACATGCGTGATTTCGCCGGTCGCTTCGATGTTGAAAGCCAGGAAGACCCTCCCCGAGATGCGTGCCCTTTTTGCCGCCCGCGGCATTTGACGATGGGTTTCTATGAATTTGTACATCGCGTTATACCCGCCCGGATATTCAGGCTGCGGCTCGATGGGACAGCCGAATACCTTTTCTTCCGAAGGATTTTTAGTTTGTGGCGGATGGCGGTATAGCAAGTCCTGGAAGACAATTTCCGAGGTGACGGTATCCACCGGCAATTCGGGTTTGCGCGTCTGCGCCTCCGTGGCGAGCGAGACGCATAAGGCAGGTACGAAAAATGTGAGGATTGCATGATATCTTTCCATGGCGATCATTAAGTAAATGCATTGCAGGGTTGAAACAGAGCGAAAGCCCGATTGAGTAAAATTACACTACAATATATAATTTTCTTTAATATAATCGAAATTTTTTCAGGTTTCAGTATGTGAATTTTAAGCAGGTCTTTCAAACAGCGTCTGATATGATTGTCCCTTTATTTAAAGTTTCGAACATGGCTGAGGCCATCCGTCACTACACAGAGGTGCTCGACTTCGAAACGACGGACCCGAACGACCATGCAGGGTCGCCTGTTGTGAAGGAGTGGATAGTTGCTACCATTGAACTAGCATAACTCCCCGATTTTTAAACTTCTGAACAAAGTAATTTGCCACCACTCTTAGTGGGCTGCGGTTCAGTGCGCTTCTGTCGCTCCCTTTTAAGCCAAATCCATAGACCACGTTCATAGCGTCCGGCCTTCTACCCAAGCAGGTGTAAACACGTGTTTTTTAAAACAGGTGTTTGTAGTCGTTTTTCAAGAATTATTTCTACAAATCTTTGTCAAACAAAAGCTTTTGTACGGTGGAGCTCAGCAACCACTTCAAAAAACGGGCTTACCTGTAGAGGCATTTCTTACAGGGGCGGATCCTGGACGCCGTATAACAGGGGATTATTCATACGTCACAATGAGCGATTTTCTAGATTTACAAAACGGCTGGTACAATGGTTTGACCCAGGGATTGGGACAGAACCAGGACTCTTTTCAGATCATTCAGCCAGCACCGCCGATCGCGAGCGGTACTGCCGCGAACCCTACTTTCTGGGCTTACTATAACAACATCCCTCCTAAAACCCTGACCGCGCAATTTGTTGCCAGTGGTGGTAATCAGTTCTATAACAACTACAGAGGGTTGCTTTCTGCGCTGGTTCCCACCCGGCAGATCGACGTGAAGGCGGACATCGGTGCAGAAAACTTTGCAGCCTGGCACGCATATGTGCAGACGCAGCCGGCGCCCAGCATGAACCAGATCCCGACGATGTTCAGAAACTGGGCGATGTTCAATGCACCGGAAGTGGCTAACATCGGCTCATCCGACTATGCCGCCATTCTGCTCGACCCGGTCGCTACCGCCCAGAACGAGCTCACATTAGTGTACACCACACCCATGGGGCTGCCGGTTAATTTTGATTGGCAATTGAATTATGCCGATATGGTCAACCAGCTGGCCAGCGCCCCTCCACGCTCGTTCTCGTTCGACAGCACCTCGATGAACACGAATGTGAGCAGCTCCTGGGCTGGCAGTTCCAAGTCGGGCTTCTTCGGCCTGTGGGGCGGAAGTAGCTCTACCTCGACGCTCAGCGAGCAGTTTGCTTCGAGCCGGATCCAGGTGAATGCCAGCTTTGAGCACATTCTGGTACTGCCCAATACACCAGGCGCATGGTACTATTCGTCGGTAATGGGTCTCGCATTTGCGAACCAAACCGGCAACCCATGGAGCGACAAGTCGTCGATCAACTGGAACAACACCTTCGGACCGAACGGCAATATGCAGTATTTCGGGGCAAACGTCATCGTAGCTTCCGGTATGTCCATTACCGTTACGTCGGACGCCAGCTATTCTTCCCTCGATCAACAGACGATCACGTCCAGCGGTTCATCGGGTTTCTGGCCATTTTACTCCGGAGATAGCGGCAGTACTTCGACTAACCGGGTTACGTTCAACCAGGACGGCCACATGACCATTACCACCAGCAGCATTCCGGGTGTTCCCGTGGTGCTGGGTGTGAATGTATTACCGGCCGGTCAGTTTGTGGGCCATTCTTCGAGCCTGGGCATTTCGCTCTTCGAATCTGCCAAGGCTTTCGCGGCCGAGATCCTGGCAGCCGCCTGATGCATTCGCGGGAAGGCTGGGTCATGCCGGCCTTCCCGCCGAATTGCCGGAGTATTAGGACACTATTTCCCCAAAGCCATGACGACAATTTTCGATGCTCAGACCGAATCGATGACGGCCATTACCGACGGCTGGTACAATCAGCTGGCCGGTAGCCTGAATCTTTCAACGCAGTATTTTCAGTTGCTGCAACCTCCGGCGGTGCCGGCAAGCGATCAGAATCTTTGGGATTGTTTGAATGTGGTGCCACCTGTTACGCTCAAGTTCAATCGCTGGTTTTACCAGCAGCCGACATTTTTCAGCCAGTACGCTGCGGTGGTAAACGGGTTGTCGTTTCCTGAAAGTGCTTTCATTGAGGATATTGGCGCAGATACCTATTTGGAATGGAAGGCATATCTCGACAGCCTCGCGCCCCGTCCGCCCGCTAATAAGCTGCCCAGCGTGTGGTTTCAATGGGCTATCGTTCATGCCCCGTCGGTGGCTAACATCGGACGCTCGGATCTTTCCACGCAATTGCTGATCGAGGGCGCACAGGCAGTTTTGCAGCCTTACGAAGGGCCTGACGGCAAGCCGGCTGACTTCTCGCCGGCATTACCGGACCTGAAAAGCACCTTGCAGGCTTCTTCCGGCGCCAGTTTCCGCTTCGACTCTGCCAGCGACGACCCGGATGTATCCAACTCGTGGGTGCCGGGTGAGGACCCCAACTACTTCGGGATTTGGACCGGCAGCTCGGCGGCTTTTCATGTAAGCAGGAAGTTCGCGTCCAGCAAAATCACTGTTTCGGTAGATTTCGACCATTTTGCAACGGTTCCGGTGATTCCGGGGCCCTGGTACAATTCGTCGCTGCTGCACCAGGCCTGGGCCTCGCAGGCTACCCCGCCGTGGATTGACAGCACCGACTGGCAAAACTATTTTGGTTCGACCGGGAGCTTCACGCAAGCCGTGGGCTCGGTGGTAGTGGCCGATGGCATTACGCTTACCCTTACGTCCGATGCTGGGTTTACGACCGCTGAGCAGGCGATCATCGAAAGCCTGGCGGCAATGGGCGACTGGCCGGTGTATTGTCCCGTATCCTCCGTTGCGGTTTCCAACAGTGTTAGCGCCGGTCCCGGTTTGCTGACTATCCGGTTTCAATCGGCGCCGGGAAACCCGGTTGTACTGGGTTTCAATGTTCTGGATATCCGGAGCTATGTCGGGGCGGGCTGAGAGGTGAAGCAGGGCGGAGGTATTTCCGGAGACGGACTGTATCAAAATAAAAAATCCTCCCGGCAGGAGGATTTTTCTTTGGTAGCTGATGTGGTTGCTTAGGCCAACGTCACATTCACAGCGTTCAGTCCTTTCCGGCCATTTTCAACTTCGTAGGTAACGAGATCGTTCTCACGAACGTTGTCTTTCAGGCCTGATGTGTGTACAAAAATATCATTGCCTCCATCTTCTGGTGAAATGAAACCGAAACCTTTTGTCTCATTGAAAAATTTAACCCTACCCTTGTTCATACTTTTACTATTTTGTTAAGCTTCAAAGGTAGGATAAAATTCTGACGTTGTAACGGAAATAAATTATTTGTAAAATTAATAGCGGGGCTTAACCAGCGTATCGTACCGCTCATTGTACAAGCGGCCCGAAAGCCAGTCTCTTAGAATGTATTTGAAGAACAGCATCGGCGGTTCGTGTTTCTCCATGGCCGCCTGGAAATAGGCTACTGCCTTATCCGTTTCCCCGATCGACGCGTTCACAATCCCGAAATCATAATTGGCCACAACGCTCGTCTGATGCAGGGAGTCCATTTGTGTGAGAATGTCCCGCGCGCTATCCGTTTCTCCCGACAAGCCGAAGAGCACGCCGCAAGCGCTCAGCGTAATGCCGTTGTAGTTGATTTCCAATGCCGTTTCGAGTGCCTCCTGGGCAGCCGGATATTCTTTCAGCGTGATCAGATTGAGGCCGGTGATCATGTGGCCGCCCCAGAAAGACGGGTCGAGCGCCGCGAGCTTGCGCCCCTGCGCGACAGCCAGGTCAAACCGCCCTGAAATCCAGTACACATAGGCCGCGTAGAAATTGTTGATCAGTGAAAAAGGTTCGAGGGCCAGCGCCAGCGCAGCTTCCTCTTCGGCTTCCTTCGGACGGTCGGTAAGGGCCAGGTACAATGCATGCTGGCCGTGAAGGTCAGCAGTGTTCCAATTCAGTTCCAGTGCTTTTTGAAAAGACGCGGCGGCGGCGTTGAAGTCCCACTCGTAGAGCATCTGCATCCGGGCCAGCGCAAGGTAGCTTTCGGCGATGGCGTCGTCCAGCGCCAGCGCATGTTCGGTGGCTTCTTTCATCAGCGGGAGTGCCTTTGCAGCCGGCATATGCCTGTAAAACCACATGTTCAGGTAGCACGACGCAATGCCCGAATACGCGATGGCATAAGAAGGGTCTATGGCCAGCGCCGCCCCGAAATACCCGATGGCCTTGTGATAATCGTCGCTTCCGCCGAACTTGTTGTGGTAAAACCGCGCGCGCAGGTAAAGCTGGTATGCTTCCTTGTTATTCGTGTAGCGTTTGAATGCGATCACCGGCTCTTCGCCCAGCAATTCGATTTTGACAGCGCCCAGGATCGCCTGCGCGATCTCTTCCTGCACATCGAATATATCTTCCAGATCCCTTTCGTAGGTTTCCGACCAGATCGGGGAGCCGGACTCGGCGCCATCTACTTTGCTCAGCTTCACGTGAATATGAAGTTCGTCTCCCGAGGTTTGCAAGCTGCCTTCCAGGATGTGGTCAACCTGCAACTGGCGTCCGATCCATTGCGGGTCGTGGGCCTGGCCTTTGAATGTGAAGGAAGAAGTACGGCCGGCTACCTGCAGGCCCGGCACGCGGCTCAGCACGTTAATGATCTCCTCGGTAACGCCGTCGCTGAAATATTCCTCTTCCGGGTCGTTGCTCAGGTTGGAGAATGGGAGTACGGCAATGGATATGGGTGCGGACACGCGGTGATGTTGGTTGATTTCGGTCATGATTAAGGCGTTATGCTACTATTCCCTGCCGGTAAAGCATTCCCCAGCCGGCAATTTCGTTGATGATCGGTTCTACGGAACGGCCATATTCGGTGAGCTCATATTCGACGGTCACGGGCTTCGTATCGAGCACGCGGCGGGTAATGAGCTGGTTCATTTCCATATCGTGCAATTCCTTGGAAAGCATTTTGGCGGCGATGCCGTCCACCTCGCGAAGCAGGTCCATGAAGCGCATTTTGTCGTTGAGCAGCAGCGTTCCCAGGATGTGAAACTTCCATTTTCCCGAAAGGATTTCCATGGCATCCTTGATGGCCAGGATCCTTTTTCGGCACTGCTGCGAGGTGTTGCACGATGGCTGTTTTTTCATCTCGTTCCCTGATCTGTTGGCGCGTAAAGTTATGGCGGGGCACATTAGTTTCCAAAAGGTAACCGGTTACCAAAGGGAAATGCATAACAGTTGGAAACCCGTACGCAGGTACCTTCGTGTATGAAAAATAATCCAATGCTCTGCGATACCGAAAGCGGCATCTGCGAATTGCCGCCCGCACCCGGCGAAGTTACCGGGTCCATGATGGAACCGGGTAAGAAGCCGGTCAAAATTATCTACTTCACCGACCCGATCTGCTCGACATGCTGGGGCATCGAACCGCAGCTGCGCAGATTGAAACTGGAATACGGCTCCCTGGCGGAGCTGGAATACCGCATGGGCGGCCTCCTGCCCGACTGGTCGTATAACAGCGGGGGGATCAGTAAACCCGCGGATGTAGCGCCGCATTGGGAAGAAGTAAGCCATTACTATCAGATGCCGATCATAGGGGATGTGTGGCTGGACGACCCGCTGCATTCGTCTTATCCGCCGTCGGTGGCTTTCAAAGCGGCACAAATGCAGGACGAGGGCAAGGCCATCGTATTGCTGCGCAGGATCCGGGAAATGGTTTTTCTGGAAAAGAAAAACATTACCCGGTGGGAGCACCTGGCGGATGCCGCCGCGTACGCGGGGCTGGATGCCGCACTATTTGAACGGCATTATCACACCGACGCGGTGGCTCTTTTCCAGGCCGATTTGCGGCTCGCTGCCCAATGGGGTGTCCGTGGCTTTCCGACGCTCCTGGTTTTCAACGGCGAGGGTGGGCATGAGAAGGTCTATGGTTTCAAACCGTACGAAGTGCTGGAAGCGGCGATTGCCAAAATGTATCCCGGCGCAACTAAAAGCTGGTACAGCAGCAACTGGCAGGACCTGTTCCGGAACTATCCGACGCTTACTGCCCGGGAGTTTTCAGTGCTCACAGGGCAAACTTATGACAGCAGCCAGCAGCAGCTTCTTTCACTGCAAAAGGAAGGGCTTCTGCAAGCCTATGCAACGCGAAACGGCACGCTATGGAAATACGCAGCGCCCTGATCAGAACGCGAACAGGAAGCCGATGCTCATTGCCTGGGCAAACTGGATTTTGCTGCTTTGGTCTTTGTCGTAAACCACGATAGCACCCAGGTTCACATTTACATATTTGTTGATCTTCGCCGTCAGCTGGGCGTCCAGGCGGTTATCGATTTCCAATCGATGCCGGAAACTCGAAAACATCAGGTATCTGAATTTCAGGTTCACCCCCTTGGCAACGTCCTTGTCGAAATTCGCCACCAGCTGAATGAGTGCGGCTTCTGTACGGACACGCTTGCCAATGGGTACGCCATAGTTTTTCTGGTCGGGTGTGTTGACGTACAAGTCCCTGTCGAGCACGATTGTCTGCCGCAAAGCACCCGGTGCGAGGTCGACGAAGAAATAGGGCGCGGGGCGGTACTCGATACCGATCGCTTCGGTAAGGTAGGCGGGAGAGAATAGGCCCGAAACCTTCTTTTTAAAAGCGACGGTGTCGGTACTTGCGCTGTATTCGTAACCCGCCGCGAATTGCGACAGGAAGTTGATATTCGCAAAGAAGCTCCATTTCTGGGACAGCTCACGGTTGTATTTGGTATCAAAAAAAATGCGGTCGGCATTCTTTCGGCTTTCCTGCCCCTTGTTGCGCACAATTCCGTATTGCGACTGGAAATCGTTGCGCCACGAATCCTTCCCCGTCTTCTTTTCGTTCAATGCGTTGAAAAACACTCCCAGCGCGATTGAATTCACGCCGCCGCCCGTCCAGTTGGAGCTGAACGACCCCTGGTTGATATTGGCACCGAATTCGATCTTTTTCCAGGCGGTGTCCTTGGCCGTTTTCAGACGCCCCGCATTGATGGAATTGGAGAGGTCTACTTGGTATTGTGCAAATACGGCTGATAATGAGAAACTAAGCAAAAAAATGACAAACGGAACTACCTTCCTCGTACGCATACCCAAAGAAAATACTATTGAACAATCCGGCGAATATATTCGTATTGCCCGTCTTCAAGCAAGTTTTGCCCACGTAAAATCGCTTTTAAGCCGCTGCTGGTCGAATGGGCAGTTCCTGAATGCAGCTAATAGTCCTTATTCCGCTGGGAGAAGGTATGTACATAGTCATATGTTTTCCAAAAGAAGCTAAAAGGAGTAAAAACAGCCTGGCTGAAACGAAATTACCTATCGAAAGGCGCGGGCGTTTCGGCCAATGCAGTGATATTGCGGAGCTTTTCGTCGGGTATCGACCCAATGCATTATTCAGATATGTCTATCCAATCCCAAGGCCGGTTTCTTGCCAATGTGTTTCCACTCGTAGCCGGACAGGCTTTTTTTCAGACCGCCGGGATACTGGTGGCAGCCTTGTCGGGACTGGTGGGGTATAGCCTGGCTACGGATAAGGCGCTGGCCACGCTGCCCGTCGCCATGACGAGCGTAGGAACGGCGCTGTCCCTCATTCCGGCCTCGATGTTTATGAAAAAATACGGTCGACGGCGCGGCTTCATGCTCGGGATCGGGCTCGGCTTTCTCGGCGGTGCGGTAACCTCGTTCGGTATTTACCTCGTGGATTTCTGGCTTTTCGTTTTGGGCAGCATGTTTGTCGGGGCGTACCAGGGTTTTGCGCAGTACTACCGCTTTGCCGCCGCCGATGCGGTGGCGGAGGGTGAAAAGGGGAAAGCCATTTCCTGGGTGGTTTCGGGAGGCGTTTTTGCGGCGGTGGCCGGGCCGTCCATTGCGCGGTTCACCAAAGACATCGGCGACATTCCATTTCTGTATTCCTACTTGTCGCTCATGGGATTGTCGCTATGCGCCCTTTTGGCTGTTTTGCGCATCCGTCGCGATGCTGGCCAGGCGGCCGCTCAGGAACAGCACCGGGCAGTGCGACCGCTCTCGGAAGTTTTGAAACGGCCCGCATTTATCGCTGCAATGGCTTCCTCCACGGTGGGTTCGGCCATTATGGTGATGGTCATGACGGCCACACCCATCACCATGAAAATCTGCGGATATGATACGGACGACTCGTCGCTCGTCATTCAATGGCACGTGTTGGGCATGTTTGTGCCATCATTTTTCACCGGCGACCTCATTCAGCGTTTTGGCGCTGTACGGATCGTATCCTGTGGCATCCTGATATTCCTGCTGCATTTATCGCTGGCGCTATCCGGCACAGAGCTGTTCCATTTTACGACAGGGCTGATTTTCCTAGGCATTGGCTGGAACTTCATGTTTATCGGAGGCACGGCGCTGCTTACGAAATCCTATGCCAGCGGCGGCCAGGCTAAAAGCCAGGCATTTCACGACTTTATGGTGTATGCCGTCGCTACATTGTCGTCGTTCCTCGCCGGCGCCGCGCTCGACCGCTGGGGATGGAGCACAGTGAACCTGATCGCCGCCCCATTGCTGCTTGCCGCTTTCGCCGTCGTGCAGTGGTACGCACTCACTGAGCGGAAATCTCAAATCACAAGATAGCGGCGCGATCAGGTCTCCGGCAACGTATCCCGATAAACGCGCCTACCTCTCTTCCGGCACCGGCTGGCCGTCTGCGCTGGAATGTATGCGGTCCCCCAGCAGTGCTATTTCCGCCTCGGTAAGCTCGTCGACCAGCGCTCATCTCTCTGCATCTCCTTTTCAAATGCTTCCCGACGCACCTTGGCTTTGAATCGAAGTACTATTCGCTTTTCAAAACCTTTGCGGGATTACTCCGCGCGGCTTTGGCGGTTTGGGAGCCGATCATGACCACGGCCAGCAGCATCACGACTAAGGTGCCGCCCAGGAGCTCGGCCAGGCCGATGGGCTGGTGATACGCGAAACGTGTGAGTAGTATTTTGTCGAATAGCAGGTAGGTTACCGGCAGCGCAATCAGCGCGGCAATGGCCAGGAGCGTGATGAAGCCCCGGCAAAGCAGGTACACGAGCCCCGGCTCACTGGCGCCCAGCACTTTACGGATGCTGATTTCTTTCAGCTTGGTTTCGGTTGTGAAAACGACCATGCCGAAAAGCCCTAGCGACGCAATGCAGATCGCGAGAAAGGCCAGGAAACCGATGATCTTGACCATCATAGAAAACCCGCTGTATGCTTCCTCAATCTGCTCGTCATAAAAGGTAGCATTGATAGGATGCACCTTATCGAACCGTTTCCACGCCGTTTCGATTTTTGCCATTGTACTTGCAAGGTCGGTGGACGAGATCAGAAGGTTCAGGTAGCCCTGCGGCTCGCTTTTCGAGTAACGGAACATAACGGGCTCGATTTTGTTTTCCACGGTGCCGTAATGGAAGTCCCGCATGACACCCACAATGGTCAGTTTCTGACCGTCAACTTCTATCACGTGGCCCAGTGCCTTCTGCGGGTCCCGGCCACCGATGTTGAACCGTTTCAAAACCTGCTGGTTTACAATCAGCTCGCTTTCGTTACCTTTTTCTGGACGGAGCACAAAGTTGCTGCCGGCCACTAATTGATGTTTATGAATGGGCACGTAGTTTTCGTCTACGGTATTGACCCAAACCAGTCCCGAATCGACTGGTAATGCCGCGCCGGCAGGGTAGTATTTAACATCGAAACCGTACATGCTGCCCACGCTGGGTACCATGCTCGATTGCGACAGTTGTTTTACTTCCGGTATCTCGGCCAGGTCCTTTTTCAATGCCGCGGCATCCGCACCCCTCAGTTTGATATTCAGGATATTCTCCGTGTTGAAGCCAAGGTCAAAATTCAGAAATCCTTTGTATTGGCTGTAACCGACGAGGGTAGTGGCGATGAATATCAGCGACAGGGCATATTGCGCCACAATAAGCACCCGGCGCATGCCGATATGCCTGAAAATCCGGATGCCCGACGCATCTTTCATCACGGAAAGCGCATTGATTTTTGAAAAGAACACGGCCGGAAGGAAGCCGGCGGCCAGTCCCGTGAATACCGCCAGGGCGATGAAGCACAGGACTGAACGAAGCGACAAGTCAAGTGTGAAAATCTTCGCAACATGCGGGTCGATTGCCAGGAATTCTTTGCGCAGCAGGAGGTACAAGGCAAACGAGAACAGCAATGCAAGCAAGGAGATCAGCACCGACTCGGTCATGAACTGACCCAGCACGTGGCTCCCGCGGGCGCCTATGATCTTGCGCACGCCCACCTCGCGCGAACGCCTGAGCGAGCGGGCGACGGACAGGTTGGTATAATTGAAACAGGCCGAAAGGATGATCACGAATGCCAGTCCGCCGAGTATCCACAAAGTAGCAGGTTCGGTGCGCGGCCCCATGTTGTTCGAAAGTTTCCTGCCCAATGCAATATCGTTGAAGGGTTGGAGCGACAAGGTTATTTTTCGGTGCTGTAATGCCCTGTTTTCTTCCTTACTGATCTGGTCCAATGCGCGCTGGACACCTACCAGGCTGCCGCCCTTGGGAAGGGTGATATAAATGTAGTTGGACCACATATTGTCCCAATTGTTGAAGCCGTCGCCTTTCTTGCCGTAGAGCGCATCTGCCGTGGCATAGGAAATCAATGCATCGAAACGGATGTGGGAAAGGTGCGGAACGTCTTTCGCCACGCCGGTCACCTGGTAATCGAGAGTATCGAAGCGGACAGTTTGCCCCACGATATTGGTATTTCCAAACAGTTTTAAGGCAGTTTTTTCGGTCAGTACGAGTGAGTAAGGTTCTTTGAGCGCCGTTGACGGGTCGCCGGCTACCAGCGGGAATGTGAGGATCTTAAAAAACGACTGGCCGGCCCAGGTGGCTTCCAGGGGAAAGGTGTTCTGGCCCACCTGGGCATCTCCGGAGAAACCATTGCGGATAATGGTAAAATCCGCTATACCCGGCACGTCACTGCGAAGCCGCTGCGCGACCCGCCCGGAGCTGGACGCGAAGTCAGCCGTCGGCTGGCCTTCGGGGTGGTTGTGGGTGATGATGCGGTAAATGTTGTCATGGTTCCGATGAAAATCATCGTAGGAACGCAGGTCGTTCACAATGGCGATCACCAGCAAGCCTACCGACATGCTCACGGCAAGCCCGACGATATTAATGAACGAAAACAGTTTGTTGCGCACGAGGTTACGCCGCGAGGTTTTGAAATAGCTGCCGATCATCATGAAATGGGTTAAGAAATGGAAAGGGTCTATTTTGCGGATGGTGTAAGGTCTCATGAACTTGATCACGTCGAGGAAATAGATGAGTTGCGCATACCGCAAACCTTTGTCGCGCACATTGCGTATGAAATACTCATAGAGGTCGCCTTCCAGGTCTTCGAGCAGCCTCGGGCGGCAATACCATCTAAGCAATCCGGTGGCCCATCCGGGCGGCTGGTGGTCGTGTTTTTTCATATCGAACCTTCGAGGTTAAAGCCCGGAATATCCCGCCAGATAGCCTCGCGCAGGTCCTTTGCACGCGTGAGCGCTACCTTGCCCGCGTGGGTCACCTCATAAAACCGCTTACGTTTTCCACCCCTGGTGGCGCTGGCGTCGCCCAGGTGGCTTTTGGATAATCCCTTTTCTTCAAGGCGGTTCAGCACGGCATGCACGACGCCCAATTTCGCCGAACGGCCCGTATACCTTTCCAGTTCGTCGCAAATGGCTACGCTGTACGCTTCCAGCCCAAGCGCCGCAATGGTGAGCAATACCAGTTCTTCAAATTCGCCAAGGTTGGTCCCTTTCATCTGGCCGACAAGTGTTTAATCTATTTAATCATTAAATGTATGTATTATGAAAATATAAAATCATGTTTTGTATGTAAAATATTTTGGGGGGCATTCATTTTATTGATCTATTGTGTGAGAATCTCTATCAATCTTCTCATGCGTCTGTTATTGGTGGTGTGCCAATCAATCTTTATCATCAGTCATGTGTCAATGGATCTTCATCATGAGTCATGTGTCAATGAATCTTTATCATCTGATCCCCGGGCTAAAGACCGGGGCAAGGGGATAGGGGACAAAAAAAGGTTGCCGTTGCCGACAACCTCAGATGCCCATCTATTGCCCCGGTCTTTAGACCGGGGATAGAAAGAATCAGATTTTTCAGAATCAGATCTTTGTAGAATCAGATTTCCAGAATCCGATTTCCAAATAGCAATACTACCAGCCCGGGTTCTGCCCTAGTGCGGGGTTGCGGATACGGTCCGGTTCGGGGATAGGCCAGAGGTACTTCTTATCGGCCCATTCGCGGGCGCCCGGATTCCAGATCACTTCACCGGAAGTGCCTTTGGAAAGCTGGATACGCCCAACGGCGGTCGACGGGCTGACATCCACAAATGCAATACCCGGCGTGGTCGAGGTAGGCTTGGTGCCCTGGTAGAAATACACGTCGTTTTTGCCGTCGCCATTCAGGTCGTACTCACCGAGGGACGGCACGTACATGCCATTCATGGGTGCTTCCTGGAAGAGTTTACCAAGTTTCCACCTCCTCAGGTCGTCCGGACGAAGTCCTTCGAAAACCATTTCGGTACCTCTTTCCCGTAACACTTCCAGCAGGACAGGATCGGTAAACTTGCCGGCGAAGAAGGATACCATATAAGGATCGGCCGTGGTGGGAACAGTGGTGAGCGTAGCGCCGGTGATACCTGCCCGCTTGCGCAGCGCACCGATGGTGCCGGTCCATTCGGCGGCGGTCATTTTATCGAGCTCGGCCAGGGCTTCCGCTTTGTTGAGCAGCACCTCGGCGTAGCGCATGATAATGTGCGCGTTGTCGTTGCGGCTTTCGTCATCGAACGGGAAGCGCTCATCATAACACCATTTGATCGGCTGATAACCGGTGTAAGTCTGAGTGAAATTCGGTGGGGCAATTACCGGCGCGCCGTTTTCAGTGCGTGTATAGTCGCCTGTGCGGATAGTTTGTTTCAAACGCAGATCGCGGTTTTTAACCTCCTCCACAAACGGGGTGGTTTCATAACCTGCCTTACTCGTAAACGGGGTACCGTCAAGATTGAGGTAGGTATTGATAAAACGGCGCGTCAGGCTCGGGCGGTTACCATAGGTTGGGCTGATAAACCGTCGGTTGGCGGAGCTGTAAATCTGCAAGCTCGCACTCAGCGCCACCGAAAGAATCGTTTCATCGGTATATGCGCTTTTTGCGATGAACATTTCGCGGTAGGACCTGTCGGGTGCGCTGGAATGCAGCGTGTAGCCGGTAATGGCATTGGCTTCTTTCACTACCTCTTCATACCAGGCGTTGGCGGTTGCCTGCTTGTTGTCCTCTGTATGGTATTTCCGCCAGGACGCTTCGAACAAGGCGATGCGCGTTTTGTAGGCGCGGGCCACGTTTTTGGTAATGCGTGTTACGGATGGGTCGGAGGTCAAAGTAATGTTGTCGATCGCGAAGTTCAGGTCTGCGAGCACTTTATCCATTACTTCGTAGCGGTTCATGCGCGGGCCGTAAAGGGAAGCATCGTCCTTCACGTCGATGGTCCGGTCGATCCAGGGCACATCGCCGAATCTTTTTACCTTATCGAAGTAAAACAATGCCCGGAAAAAACGCGCTACACCCAGGTAGTGGTTTTTGGAGGCAACGGTGCTTTTCTCGGTGTTTTCAATAAAATAATTGATGTTACGTACAGACGACCAGTCATTTACCGACCATCCCGAACTCGTAACCGGGCTCAGCGCATTCACAGCCAGGTAGTTGTCTACGCCGTTGCGTGCCACGAGGTCGGAATTATCGTCGATCTGGAAAACACCCACGTCCGGATCGGGAAGCAGGTTGTAGAAAGAATTGGCATACAGTTCCAGACCGCTTTCGGAGCCGAACACGGCGTCGTTGGTGGCGGTATCCACCGGCACCTCGTTGAGGTCGCAGGAGCTGGCCGTGGCGATCAGCAGGACGGCAAGCGTATAGTTAAGTATTGTTCTAGTCTTCATGATTTCATTAAAAATTGAGTGACAAACCAACCGATACAGCTTTCAACATCGGGTAATTGTATCCGTCACCGGAGGCGCCACCGCCCAGGTCGCGATCAGAGCCGTAAATGCTGGTCACGTCGGTGTCGCGGGTCCATTTGTAGAGGGGCGACCAGGTCCACAGGTTTTCTCCCGACAAGTACACCTGCAGCGAGCGGGCGTGGATTTTGGAAGTAATGCGCTCGGGAATGGTATAGCCTATTTGCAGGTTTCTCAAACGGATATAACCCACATTCTGCATGTAGCGGTCGTTAGCCACCTGCAATGCACGGCCCGAGCCCTGCGCTACGTAGCCCACCAGGCGCGGCAGGTAAGCATCGAAGTTCCCCAGCTCCTCACGGAACATGTTGTCCTGCTGCCAGCGCGGGTAGGAGTTGTACGGACGGTTGTATTGCCCCCAGAAACGTGCTTCCGACGATGGGTACCAGTTTTGTTTCAACACACCCTGGAAGAATGCGCCGACAAAGAAGCCGCCCCAGTCGCCCGAAAGGTTGACACCGTAAGAATAGCGTGGCTCCGAATTGCCGATGATGCTCTTGTCGCCCGAGTTGCCTACGCGGTTCAGGCCCTGGTAAATCACGTTGTCGCCATCGAGGTTCTGGAATTTGAGATCACCCACATAGTTTTTCCGGGTGTTGGTGTTCGGGATATTGCTCTGCGAAGGTGACTCGGCGATTTCGGCCTCGGAGCGGAACAAGCCTGCCACCTTGTAACCCCAGATTTCACCTACGCGCTGCCCTTCGTAGTAGTCGGACAAGTTCTTATCCGGGTTGTTGTATTTCGTGATCGTCGCTTTGTAATCCGCCAGGGTCAGGCGCACATTGTAATGGAACGGTTTCGAAGCCACATTGAACTGGTCGTCCCAGTTGATGCTGAATTCCCATCCGTTGGTTTTCAGGTCGGCGTAATTCCCGTATGGAACGGCTGTTCCGTAGATAGCCGGCACGGTGGGCCCAACGGTAAACATATCGGTCGTTTTGCGCTGGTAAATATCCCCGGAGAATTGCAGGCGGCTGTTCAGCGCATAGAAATCCAGACCCAGGTTGGCAGTAGTAGCGGTTTCCCAGGTGAGGCCGTTCGGAACCACGGCCGGCATGCTCGTTGCCTGCGGGCGGATACCATTGATCACGCGCCCCAGTTGCGAAATGCCGAACTTCTCATTGAACGTGTACGGAGGAATGTTACCATTACCCAATGAGCCGTATGAGGCGCGCACTTTCACATTTGAAAGGATTTTAGGATTCACCTTCCAGAAAGGCTCCTCGGATACCCGCCATCCGGCCGAAACGGACGGGAAGAATGCCCACTGCTGGTCGGTAGGGAACTTCGAAGAGCCGTCGTAACGTCCGTTTACTTCGAGCAGGTAGCGCTCGCGGAAGTTGTAGTTCAAACGGAAGAACCCGCCGGCAATGGCCCATTTCTGGTAACCTCCTCGGGTGGTAATGCTCTGGCCCAGTGCAAGGTTGATGTCGTCGGCGTCGCTGTACACGATACCGTTACGCGAAGCGCTAAGGCCGGTGGTCAGCGATTTTTCGTAGTTGAAGCCGCCGAGCAAAGTGAAATTGTGGGCATTGTTAAACGACTTCACGTAATCCGCATAGAAGTTGGTAGCCAGGTAGTTGGTCGTGCTTCTGGATTCCGAGATATCGTTGGTGTTGGTACCGGTGTAGCCGATCACGCCTTTGGTACGGCTGTACGGCACCTGCACGCGGTTTTGCTGAACGGCATTGTCCGTGCTCTGAAAAGTCATATTGGCCTTGATCGTCAGCGCCTTTTCAAAGAACTGGGCTTTGAATGCAGTCTGGTTTTTCAGGAACCGGCGGGTCTGGTCGCTCGCGTTTTTACCATAATAGTAATCGCCGACCGTGTAGGCGGCTGAAAACGAGAGGGTACCGTCCGGGTTGGTAAGCGGGGCCAGCGGGTGGCCTTCGTCGGCGATATTGCGGTAAATGCCGCTTCCTTCGCCTACGTTCAGTGGCTGGTGGTACTTCATCGACGAGAATTCGGTGTTGTTGTCGACCCTTAGCCACGGGGTCAGCTGAATGCCGCCTTTCCCGCGGAAGTTATACATGCTGTACTTGTCCGGGTTGTAGCGGAATAAACCATCCTGGTTGTTGAAGCGGCCGCTCAGCAGGTAGGTGGCCTTGTCGGTGCCCCCTGCAATGGACAGGGCGTGGTCCTGGGCGCTGAGGCGCTTTTTATAGAGCTCTTTGTACCAGTCGGTGCTGTAATAGTACTGGTACTCACCGGTGGTGGGGTTCACTTCCACGCGAGGGAGCGATGGGTCCTCATACCTTCTTTTGATCTCGGCCAGGTAAGCAGGGGAAAAAGCGATGGTTTTGTTGATCGCCGTCGGCGTGCTGCCGTTGTCGTTCCAGCGCGACCAGGCATCGCTGAAACCCTGGGCCCATGGGTAGGAGTCGGTGATGTTGTCGGGTACCTCCGTCGGAGCTTTGATCGAGTAGTTGGCCGTGTAGGAAACCCGTATTTTGCCTTCCGGAGCGGGTTTTGTAGTAATTAAAACCACCCCGAACACGGCACGGGCGCCGTAAATGGAGGCCGAAGCCGCATCCTTCAACACCGAAATGCTCTCGATATCCTGGGGGTTCAGCATGCGCGGGTCGCCTTCTACACCGTCGATCAGTACCAGGGCGCTTCCCTGCTGACCAATGGAAGTGGTACCCCGAACGTTGAATGCAGGCGATTGCGTTGGCTTGCCGTCGAACATCCGGATGTTCAGGTTGGGAACCGTACCCACCAGGCCTTGGGCAAGGTTGGGAAGCGGACGGTTTTGAAGCACCTCCTGGCCTACCTGGTCCACAGCACCGGTCAGGTTCACTTTCTTTTGAGTACCGTACCCGACAACGACTACTTCATTCAGGGACTTGCTGTCGGCCTTCAGCGACACGTCTACCGTGGTGCGTGTGCCGGTCTCAACTTCCTGACTGATATAGCCTACGTAGGAGAATACCAGCACGGCGCCGCCTTCGGGAATGTCGATGGAGTAATTTCCTGTGGCGTCTGTAACGGTACCGGTCTGGGACCCTTTGATCACCACGTTTACGCCCGGAATACCGTCGGGGCTGTCGCCGTCGGTCACGCGACCTTTGATCTGACGGTCGGCTTTGACGAAATTCCGGAGAGGATGCACGGCTTTGATGCCGGTTTCCAGGGTCGGGCTTGCCCAGCTCGTGCTGCCGATCATGGCGATCAGCGCGGCATGGGCAATCGATTTTTGTAAGGTGCCTGCGCGCAGCGGCCACCTTTCGTTACATCGATACATATGGGTGTAGATTTATGGTATGGTGAATAGATAAGATAGTTCCGGTTTTGAGGCGACAAAATTGGGTAATCCTTTGTACTTACACTTTCGGTCAAATGCTATTTAACAATATCATAATCTGCCGGGGCCGCAGTGTAATCGCGAAGTCGAGGAGGAGTAACTTTGAGCTGATAAGTCAAGCGGGGCTCAACAAATACTGTTATTTTTAACTATTTGTTGAATAAATATTAAAAAACGCGGTTTGAGCTCAATGGTCCGATATGCGGCCGTAACCAGCTGGGGTTCTTTCTGAATCATTGCTATTTTTGACCGATTTTTACATTAAACTAAACCTATCATGTTAAAACCAATTTCGCTGGCCTTGCTTCTGTTTCTGGCCGTTAGTTTCCAGGTCAATGCACAGTCGGGGCGTCCGGATGTGGAGAAAAAACTGACTGAACTGGGCGTTACGCTACCCAAGCTGAACGCAGGGAAGGGAAACCTCATGAGAGCAGTGCGTGTCGGCAATCTGATCTACCTTTCAGGCCACGGTCCCGACAAGCCCGGAGGCGGCCAGATCCTTGGTAAAGTGGGGGATAACCTCACCGTCGAGCAGGGGAAAGAAGCGGCTAAGCTTTGCGGCGTTGCGTTGCTGGCTTCCCTGAAATACGAGATCGGCGACCTCAACAAGGTGAAAAGAATCGTGAAGGTGTTGGGCCTGGTGAACTCCACGCCGGATCTGACCCAGCAGCCGCAGGTGATCAATGGCTTTACCGATTTTATGGTCGAAGTTTTCGGAGAAAGCGGCAAACACGCCCGTTCAGCGATCGGCGTAGCTTCGTTGCCTTCCGGCATCGCCGTGGAAATCGAAATGATTGTTGAAGTACAGCCATAAGGAGTTTTTTGCCGGAACAGCCTTATTACCAAAATGTAATGCCGATGAGGATATCGGTGAAAATTGCAGGCCAATGACCGTCGAAGAAGCACTAAAACAACTTGAATCACTCGGAAGTGAGAAGGTGCGCGCCATGAATACGAAAAATGGCGCGCACGAAAATCAGTTCGGGGTGAAGATGGGCGATATCCGGGCTATCGCCAATAAAATCAAAGCAGACCACGCGTTGGGTCTGGCATTGTGGGACACGGGCAATATCGAGGCGCAGCTCCTGGCCATGCTGGTGATGAAGCCCAAGTTGCTGTCTGTCGGCGAACTCGACAGGCTCGTCCACGGCGTCAACTATTCCTGGGTGGCCGATTGGTTCTCTTCTTATATCCTCAAAGACCACCCGCAGAAGGAAGAGCTTCGCGAAGCCTGGATGAACTCGGATTACCCGTGGGCTGCCCGCGCAGGATGGAGCCTCACCGCGGGCCGTGTAACCCGTAACCCGGAAGGGATTGATGTTCCGGCCTTGCTCGACCGCATCGAAACTGAAATGCCTCATGCCCCCTCCGCGGCGCAATGGACGATGAACACCACCCTGGCGCAGATCGGTATCCATTTCCCGGAGCTTCGCGCACGTGCGCTGGCAATCGGCGAGAAGCTGGGCATTTACCGCGACTACCCGGTTTCAAAAGGCTGTACTTCGCCTTTCGCGCCGATCTGGATCAACGAAATGGTGAAAAGGCAGGTGCAGTAATGCGCTAGCGTTTGATCAGGAAAAAGCCTTTGTCGTAGCCGGCCTTCACATGGTCAATCTCCATTTCCTGCTCGCCCGCCACAAACGATTCGAATTCCATCTTGATTTCGTAGCCCTCGAAGTGTTGGAGGAGCCGTTTCTCATTGAAAAACCAGGCGGGGTAGTGCGCCTCGTAAATTTCCGGCGGTACCACCTGCAAGGTCAGGCGATCCGGTCGATCGGCCATGATAAACGCCGTCCGGTCGATGAGGATGTATTTAAAATCATACTGTTTGATCTCTTCCAGAAAGTCGTGCGGCTTTTCGAGGTATTGCAGCACACTCGAAAGCAACAGCACATCGGCTTTGCGGGCCTTCATGCTTTCCCCGATCGTGAAGTGGAATTTCAGAATTTCGTCCTCGAAAAAAGCCTGCCCGCACCGGATGTAGCGCTCCTGCTCGACAACGCTCCAATGCAGCTGTACCGTAGGAGGGATCAGGTCGCGCACCTGGTAATAGGTACTGCCCAGCGAGCCGCCGAAATCGATCACATTCAGATTGTTGCCGCATTCAACGGCCGCATAGAGCAGCGCCGAGATGACGGAATAGGGGTAAATTTTCTTGTCAAACAACACCGAATCGCGCTCGTAAGCCGCTTCGCCGTTTTTCACTTTCAGGAGCGCATTCTTTGTTTTATCCAAAATGGCTTCGGCCTCGTAGCCGCCGGAAACCGCGGTAAGCGCCTCCCACTTTTTGTAATCACCAAACCATCCGTAGGGATTCCTTTTCTTCGGTTTAAAGAACGACATATTTTACTTTTAGGATCGTCCGCAATTTAAGGTTTTATTCAGAAAGTTATTCCAATACGATCTTAGCATATCCAAGTCGATGATAATGAGATGGGTATGGATTATATAACTGATAGTCAATTAATTCTGTCCCTGGTTTCCAACCTGTATCCCGGGAAAATCATCCATTATATATTATTTTATCAGTCGGAAGGATTACCACTTTCACAATTTATCATTGATATTTGTGACAGAAGGTACCCTCTTCTACCCCTAACATACTTTAATGCAGAATTTTTGTACCCTTTTCAATTCAGGCTACCTTTCGCGGGGATTGGCGATGTACAATTCGCTGGTCCGGCAGGGGAGTGATTTTCACCTGTATATCTTCGCGTTCGACGACGCTTGCGACGCCGTATTGCGCCGTCTGGATCTTTCGAATGCGACCGTCATTTCTCTGCAGGATTTTGAAACTCCCGAACTGCTTGCCGTCAAGGGTAGCCGGACTACCGGGGAATATTGCTGGACCTGTACTTCCTTCACGATCTGGCATTGTATCCACGCTTTTTCCCTCGACCATTGCACCTATCTCGACGCTGACCTCCTGTTTTTTGCCGATCCGAAGGTGTTGACAGACGAAATGGGCGATAACTCGGTGCTCATCACGGCGCACCGTTACAGCCCTGAATACGATCAGTCGGAAAACAGCGGTGTTTACTGCGTGCAGTTTGTCACTTTCAAAAAAACTGACGAAGGGCTCGCAGTGCTGGCGTGGTGGATGAATGCGTGCCTGGACTGGTGCTATGCCCGCTTTGAAGACGGTAAGTTCGGGGACCAAAAGTACCTCGACGACTGGACCGAACGCTTCCCGGGCGTGCACGTGCTGCAACATCCCGGCGGGGGCGTAGCGCCCTGGAATGCAGTGGATTATGTTTGTGAAAAGTCGGATGAAAGGGTTTTTGTGCAAAAAGCCGGGGCAGAAAAGGTGCCGCTCGTATTCTACCACTTCCACGATTTCCGGTACTGCGTCGACAGGAGCTTCCGCCTCACGGCCGAGCAATATCGGCTTCCTGGCGATATCATCCGGAGCGTGTACAGCAGTTATATCAAAGCACTTTCTTCCGCAGAATCACAGATCCGCCTCACCGACCCGGCGGCCGTTTTCCATGAACAGCCGATGGTCTTGAAATGGATTAAGGTGAGCCTGTCCCGACGTATACAGTTCGGGTTGCGGGGGCGCTATAAGAATTATACCAAAAAGAATGCATTAACGTAACCTAATCCGAATCACCCCTTGGCTCGTTTAATCAACCTGAAAACCATTACGGACACCCGCGGCAGCCTCACCGTCATCGAGCGGGTTATTCCGTTTGAAATCAAGCGCATTTTTTACGTGAATGGACCCGATCAGTTCAAAAAGGGCGACCACCAACAGCGCATGAAACAGGCGGTCATTTGCCTGAAAGGGAGTTGCCTGATCATCAGCCGCAGCGGCGCGGAAGAGCAGCATTTTATCCTCAACTCGGCGGACCAGTGCTTGCTGCTCGGGCCCGAAGACCGGCATGAAATGCTCGAGATTTCCAGCGAGTCCATCCTGATGGTGCTTGCGTCGGAGCCTTTCGGGCACGTGGATTGCGTCCAGGAGCCTCGTCGCTACGAATTATCGCTCAGCTAAAAGGTTATCGACGCCCCTCATGCCACTGCCGAAGATCACCATTGTAACCCCTTCCTTCAACCAGGCGAAATACCTGGAAAGTACCATTCTTTCAGTGCTGGGACAGGGCTATCCCAACCTGGAATACATCATCATCGACGGTGGCAGCACCGACTGCTCGGTGGAAATTATCCGGAAATACGAACGACAGCTTGCCTACTGGGTATCCGGGCCGGACGGCGGCCTCTATGACGCTCTACAGAAGGGCTTTGCGCAATCGTCGGGAGAAATCATGGCTTGGCTCAATGCCGACGATATGTACCACCCGAAGTCACTCTTCACGGTGGCGGAAATATTCGAACGGTTCGGAAATGTGCAATGGCTCATGGGTTCCAACACATTTTTTGATGAAGCGGGGCGGCCATTTCTCTACGACGACCTTCCGTACGGTCAGCGCTGGTCGCGCTTGCGTCTTCAACTATTCGATGGCCGCTTTATCCAGCAGGAGTCTGTCTTCTGGCGGCGCACCTTGTGGCAGCAGGCGGGCGGCTATATCGATCAGAACTACCCGCTTGCAGCGGATTTCGAGCTTTGGCTGCGTTTTTTCAAGCATGAGCCGCTTTATTCGACGTCGTTCATGCTGGCCGGCTTCCGCTTCCGGTCGGAAAACCAGAAAAGCTATAACCAGCGAGGTCAGTACTTGCAGGAAGCGAAACACTTACTAGCCCGGGAGGATAGTAATGCCACACAGATCGCGTTTTCCCGCGCGATGATTGGTTTAATCCAAATTATTCCAAAAAGAAAATGGCGGGAGCGGATGGCTGCCAGGCTGCTCGGTCTGCCGCCCAGGATTGTGTTCGACAGAAATGCGGGGATGGTCATACGGGATCAATGACGGCGGGAGAGCCGTTCCTTCAATCTTTTAAACAGGAACCTCATATAAATAGCCGGTCCGAAATATTTCAGGATCAACCCGGCTTTTTCTTTCTCAAAAACAGCGTCTTTCTGCAACGACGATATGCCTGTGTCATTGAAAATGGCAATGTCGAAATCCCTGAAAGTGAATTTGTAAGCATTGTCGCTGTGGAATTGCATATTGAACACATGGTCGGCGGATATGCGGTATCGAGTGTTGTACCTGCGACTTGTGAAAACCCCGGCGGGATAAATGATAGCCTGGTGGTTGATGCCCGTTTTTGCCTGCATGTAGGGCGTCATTTTTCCCAGGTATTGCCGCCCTGCTTTGCGTACACTGCCGTAATAAATGGCCTGGGGGTCGGTTAGTGCTGCGGCCATTTGGGAGAATGCGGGTGTGAGTACGTCGTCGGCACCGATGAAGTAGATCCATTGTCCCTGCGTATGGTCGAGGGCCTTGTTCATGGCTTCGTAAATCCCCCCGTCTTGCTCACTTTTCCAGAAAGCCAGTTTTCCGGCATTACTTTGAAGAATGCGCGTCGTCCCGTCCGTACTGCCGCCATCCATCACCACCACCTCGATATGCGGATAAGATTGGCTGTAAATGCTGTCGAGGCACCGCTGCAAGTACTTTTCTGCATTGCAGGTCACCAGGATGACGGAGATCAATTGGTTGTTGCCCATGCATTAAAGCGCAAATTCCCTCTCCACGAGCTGTACGGGCTCCATGCGGCCCAAGTACTGGTGCACGCCCTGGCTGCAATACATGGTCTTGTTCAGCAATGCTTCGGTAAGGTAAGCTTCGTTTTTGGGGCAGCGTGCCCGGTCCACCTCGGGGTGGTAGATATGGAACACAACCCCCGCAAATTTCGCAGCGCGTTTCCGGACGCCGGAGTTGAGCAGCCTCACGGCGATTTCGTTGTCCTCGCGGCCCCAGCCATGGAATACCTCGTTGTAGCCGTTCACCCGCAGCAGGTCTTCCCGCCAGAATGCCATATTGCAGCCGCGCAAGGCAAATATGTCGCGCGTTTTGTAGCGGTCGGCCATGTACCTGCTGAGCCAGTTGATGCTGAACCGGTTCGAGAAATTACCGAGCCCCGACTGAAACGGGGTAATGCGTGCCTGCTGCCCGCCCAGCATTCTTTCCGACAATTCCTTGTTCATCAACACCCTGCTGCCGGCCACAAATGTGCCGCGCTCGCTCAACGCAAGGTGGTCTTTGATAAAATGCTTATGTAAAATCAAATCGCCGTCGATCTGGATAATGTAATCGCAGGAACTGGTTGCTATGGCCTTGTTCCGGATTTTGGAAAGCTGAAAACCATCGTCTTCCTGCCAGACGTGGATCAGTTTTACGGGAAATACAGCCCGCATGGCATCGATCACCCCGGCGGTACACGGGGTAGACCCGTCGTCGGCGATAATCACTTCATCCGGTAGCACCGACTGGTCCATGACGCTGAGCAAGCAAAGGCGCAATGCTTCCGGCCAGTTGTAGGTGGAAATAATCAGCGAGCTCTTAGAGAAGGTTTTCATATCCATTAAGGCATCTTTTAACTTTTGTTAGCAGGGTATCCTGGATGATCTGGCGATGCAGCGGCTCGTTCGATCTGGGCAGTTCGTCGTGGTGAAGATGGTACTGCACTGCACCCAGCTTCACGATCTTTTTAATGATGTTGTTGTTGATGAAGCGGGCCGCCAGCTCTTCGTCCTCGTGGCCCCATCCGCTGAGTTCGTTATTGTAGCCGTTCACCCGAAGGAAATCGTCCTTCCAGAAGGCCAGGTTGCTTCCCCGCACACTCCGGCACTTCATTTCCCTGCGCTGCCCCAGCGATTGCAGTACCGGCAACCGCAATGCATTGAGCCGGTTGTAAACACCCTTTGAGAAGAAACTTACGTTGGTATCGGCATTCCGGAGGAGTTCGTTGGTTTTCGCGGGCGTGAGGCGCGCACGCGTACCGCGTATGAACGCGCCGCGCTCGGCTGCGGCCAGGTGATCCTGCACGAACGACGCATGCAGCAGCACATCCCCATCCACCTGGATCACGTACGCACCGGAGCATTGGCCGATCGCTTTGTTAAGGATCTGGCTTTTACGGAAACCACGGTCCTCGTGCCAGGCATGGATAACAGGCACAGGAAATGACTCCTGCGCTTTGCGGACTACTTCCCGGGTCCGGTCGTCGGAGCCGTCGTCGGCGATGATCACCTCTTTCGGTAAAACTGTTTGCTTTATAACACTCAAAAGGCTGCAATGCAGCGCTTCGGCCCAGTTATAAGTAGCGATAATGAGCGATGTTGCCGGAGCAGAATCCATCAATAATCTAAATTATTTTTTCCTGATACACCTGGTGTCGGAGACTTCACACGGATTCTCCGAGCTGCGGACGGCGCATTTCCTTCTCGAAAGGGTACGACAAACACGAGACACAAGCGGGTAACCCATGGTTGTAACCGAATATCAGTGCTCGGTTAAAAAAGTCGTTACAATCTGAAAAAGTGGAAAAGCGGCAGCCTTGGCCGGAAATGGAAGATTATTTGGGGACCCGCCAGTTACTCACGTTGCTATACGTTTGCCCGTTTTCAGACCGCGTGCGGGGTAACAGGCAAGGAAGGAAATTGTTGATAGGGGACATGCTTTACGTTCTGTTAGGGATTGAGTCGTCTACTTTCGCTGAGACGTCATAAAGATCAAAAAAATATAAGAATTAGAGAAAGCGGTCCTCTTATTTTCTTACTTATTTCTAATCTTTTTTGAATGGTGGTAACTGCCGATAGAAGTAGAATCATCGGAAAAGTGCTGCTGTTATCCTGTGAGGTTGCAAAATGCCCATCCCAGGCAGATGACAGGGTAGTCCTTGCCGCCATTTAAGTGGTCTGCGTACAGCTTGATCTATTTCAGATAAATTTGATAATATCGTATAGTAATTATTAGTCTGACAGAAGGGCTGCTACGGACGGGCTGCGCGCTTTAAATTCTGATTCTTCCTGTGAACGTGGCCGGTATAAAGGAAAGTCCGGTCGGCTGCCGGTCGTGCGCGCGTGACCTGCCCTCGCATGCGCGAAATTCTTTTGGTATGTTATGCTAATATCCGTCACTGCTCAGCATTGTTCAATTGTCTACTGATGGTTCGATGAATGTTGTCGGGCAAGCCCGGATCGCTGCCCCGCGGAAGACGTTTATTTCGAAGTCGGGGTTGCGAATGCACGCTATGGTTGCCTCAGAAATCACTCGCTTTGCGTATGGGTGAATTAAACTCCGGACGATATGAAACAAATACTTTCCTGCCTGATCATCGCGGTGTTGCTGGCCTGCGGCAAACCATCCAAAGACGTGCCCGTCAAGTATGGCTCAAATAATGGTAAATACGTGGTGATCAAAGGTACACGGGTGTATTATGAGGAATACGGAAGCGGTATGCCGCTGCTGTTGCTGCACCAGGGCTTAGGTTCGATTGAAAACATGGGAGAGGTGATCCCCGAACTGTCGAAACATTTTCGGATTATCGCGCCGGATGCACCCGGTCACGGCCGTTCCGAGCAGGCCGATACGCTGAGCGGCGCGCTACTCGCCGATTATAGTTCTGCGCTCATCGACGAGCTCAAACTGGACAGCGTGTTTGTAATGGGATGGAGTATGGGGGGAAACACGGCATTGTTGCTTGCGGCTAACAGGCCCGACAAAGTGAAGAAGGTAATCAGTGGCGGCTCGAATACCCGGTCGGATGGATTGACACAGGAAGGTCGGGATTTATTGAAGGAATACACGGTAGAGGCGGTAAAAGAAGACCAGGACTGGCTGAATAATTATCAGAAACTGAGCCCTCAGCCTGACAAATGGATTAAATTCTGGGAGGACAACCAGAAAATGTGGGCGAGGGAGGTCAAAGTGCCGGAAGACAAGCTGGCCGGCATTCTCGCGCCGGTACTGGTCATTCGGGGAGACCGGGATATGATCAGGCTCGAACACAGCATAGGGATATATCGCTCGCTCAAAAACGGGCAATTATGCATTTATCCAAACACCGGACATGGAATGCCAGAGTCAAAGAGCGCCATGCTCTGCCGGATCGCTATTGATTTTTTGAAAGAAAAGCCGGCGCGGAACGCGCCGATTGATCCTGCTTCATGACCCTCATCATTGTTATTCATGGCTGGTAAATGGTAAATTTCAACGCCCGATTGTCTTATAGGAGGGAGTTGAGTTGCATACCGAGAATGGAATGACAGGAATATCGATTGAAATTTTAAAGAGCTGCATTTTAACCGCAGTTGTCGCCACTGTGCTTTTTTCGTGCGGCGACGAACGGCAGGAGACCTCGGAGAAGGAGGAAGCACGCGTGGAAACGGTCGCCGACCTGGGTGCGCTGCCGTTGAAGGCCGTCGATCCCGCCGACAACCCCTCCACGCCCGAAAAGGCGGCGTTGGGCCGGCTGTTGTTCTTCGATCCGGTGCTTTCGGGAAATAAGGACGTAGCCTGTGCCACTTGCCATCAGCCGGAATTCAACTATGCAGAATTCCTGGAAACGTCCATCGGCGTCAATGGTGTGGGACGCGGGCAAAGCCGGCGGTTCGTGGATCCGAATGATATCCCCTTTGTCAAACGAAACTCCCAAAGCGTGCTTAACACGGCATTCAATGGTCTTCGGAATAACGAAACGTACGATCCGGCATCCGCCCCGATGTTCTGGGATATGAGGGCGAAAGGGTTGGAGCAGCAGGCATTGGAACCGATCAAGACCTTGGAGGAAATGCGGGGCAACGGTTTTCACGAGAGCGGTATCCTCGACGAGGTGATCACCAGGCTCTCGCGCATTCCGGAATACCGCAGGCTGTTTGCAGTAGCATTCCCGCGGGAGCAATCTCCCGTAAGCAAGCAAAACCTCGCACGCGCCCTCGCCGCATACGAGCGCACGCTCATAGCCACGAACACGCGCTTCGATCAATACATGCGCGGCGATAGCAATGCATTATCGACCGGCGAAAAGGAAGGCATGAATGCATTCCTGGTCACAGGCTGTGCCAAATGCCATTCGGGCCCGATGTTTTCCGATTTTAAATTGCATACTCTGGGCGTGCCCGACACGGAAAACCGCAAGGATAGCGATTCCGGCGCAGATAAAAAGTACGCATTCAGGACGCCGTCGCTGCGTAACCTCCGTTTTACGGCACCATATATGCACAGCGGCAAGTTCGCTACCCTCGACCAGGTGCTGATGTTTTATGAAGATATCGCCGGCGGCAAGCTCCTCAACCCGAATGTTGAAGAGAGCCGGATGGACCCGCTTGCCACGCATATGGATGTGAATTTCAAAGACATTTCCCGGATCGTCGAATTCCTGAATACGCTTAATGACGACGCGTTTGATAAATCAGTCCCCGAAAGCGTTCCCAGCGGGCTGCCGGTCATGGGCAGGTAGGGCCGCGTTTGGTTTCAAGCGCTACATTATTTTACTTTGAAGCGCCCAGCCCGGCGCATTTATCTCCAACCCGTAGTTTTATGACATTAAACAACAAAATCCTGTTTGGCCTGCTTGCCTTGCTGGTCGGCTTTTCCCTTCCGTCATCGGCACAGAAATCGCCTTTGAAAGTGCTTATCGTCGATGGACAGAACAACCATGAGCAGTGGCCCAAGATCACCGCCATGATGAAGTACTATCTGGAAGACAGCAAGAAATTCACGGTGGACATCCAGCGTACGCGGTACACCTGGCAGGGCGACAAGCTCGTAGAGGCTTACCCGGTGAAGAACGGACCGGCCACCGAGGCATTGAAGCAGCCGAAAATGGATTCTGCTTTTCATCCCAAGTTCTCCAATTACGATGTCGTGATCTGTAACTTCGGTTGGAATGCGGCACCGTGGTCGGCGGAAGCGCAAAAGGATTTTGAGAAATTCATGAAAAACGGCGGCGGGCTGGTTGTTATCCACGCAGCCAATAACTCGTTTCCGCAATGGCCCGCCTACAACCAGATGATCGGCCTCGGAGGCTGGGGCGACCGGACCGAAAAAGACGGCCCTTATGTTTACTACGACCAGAACGGCAAGGAGGTACGCGATATGCAGCCGGGTAAAGCGGGCTCGCATGGTGCGCAAATGGAATTCAAGATTACCGTTCGCGAACCGAACCACCCGATTACCAAAGGCATGCCTGCCAACTGGCTGCATAGCCGCGACGAGCTTTACGACCGTCTCCGCGGCCCGGCTGAAAATATGCAGATCCTGGCCACGGCATTCTCCCCGAAATCCAACAACGGTACCGACCGTAATGAACCCATGCTGATGGCCCTCCGCTACGGCAAAGGGCGCATTTTTCACATGGCCCTGGGACATGCCGATTATTCTGTGGAATGCGTAGGCTTCATTACCTGCCTCCAACGCGGCAGCCAATGGGCTGCGACCGGGAAAGTGGATATCCCTATTCCATCCGATTTTCCGACCGAGACGGAAACCAGGCAGCGTAAATTTGCCCAGTAGGCCGTCAGGCCAGCTGGCGAATGTAGCCGGCAGCCATCTCATTGGCCGGGTAGCTCCGGAATTCCTCTGCGAGTTGCGCTGCCTGCTGCCGGTACTTTTTGTCGGATAAAACTGTCTCTACGGCCCGGCGGATCTGCTGGGCTTTGGGCGTTTCAGTTTTCAGGTCGATTCCGACACCGCTGAACTGCACCCGCGCCGCAATGTCGTCCTTGCCTTCGTGCACGCCCGCGACCACGATCGGTAGCTGGTGCTGCAGGGCGAGCATGACTCCGCCATACCCTCCGTTGGTGACGTAGACGCTTGCGTAAGGCATTACCGAGTCGTAGTCGATGAAGTCCTCGATGAGGAAATGGGACTGCGGATAGCGCTCGCGCAATGCCTGGGTGCCCGAGCTGCCCGTGGTGACGATCACCATCGTGCGGGGATCATTTTTGTAGGCTTCCAGGGTAGGCACGATGATCTTGTCGACATTGCGCTCGAACGTCCCTTGCGTTGCCAGAATGACCCTTTCGTATTTCAATGTTTCATCCGCCTTCGTAAACGGCACCTTGCCGCTCGATTTCTTGGGTAGCAGCGGGCCTACAAACCGAACTTTCGGGCTCAGTCTGCGGTGCGGATAGTCGAAGCCCGGCACGCCGCTTTGAAGGTAAAGGTTGGTATTACGGAACACCGCGTCGAACATGAAGCCCGGCTCCGAGGGCAAGCCGTATCTGGCGCGTAGCTGGTTGAACAGTATGGTGCACGGCTTCATGATGATGTTGAACTGAAAGTGGATCTTGGCACGTTTTGCCCAGCGGGTCACCGACCTGGCAATCGCATTCCGTGCCGGATCGTCCGACGGCGGGTTCGACTCACTTTCAAACAATGGCAGCACGCCCACCGCTACCCCTTTAATGGCCAGGATTTCCTGCACGAAGAGGGCGCCCAGACAAGCCAGGTCGTAAACGATCAGGTCGAACGGCCATTCGCTATGGATGTCCACCAGATCGTCGACATATCCCGGAATAGGGCTCAGGAAAGTATGCTCCACATCGAACCGTACGCGGGAAATCGGGCTTTTGATGTTCTTTCTCTCCGGAAACAGCGCGTCCATATTCTCCTGGTTGATCACCGGGGCCTTCACACACGGGTAATGCACAAGCCCCAGCTTCGTAACACGCGGGCCGTAGTGGCCGCCCACGTACCAGCGGACGTCATGCCCGAGTTGTTTGAGGTGCGCAGCCAGGCCGGTAAGCGGGCTGAAATGACCGTCCAAAGGAACGGTTGCAAAAAGTATACGTTGAATTTTCATGGCTAATAGTACTCGTTTTGACTGCTGCAAAAGTAGCGTTGGCCACAGGGGATTGCCTATGGGCATTGAGATGAACTGTCAAACGAAGAGGATGAAACGACTTTTAGCCAAGTCACAACGGAATTCATTCCTTGCCAGCGAAAGCGGGTTCGCCTAGCGGGATACCTCCGTCAAATGCAGCGCGGTGTCGCGGAGCGTATCCAGGTTTTCCTCGAGGGAAACAAAATGAGCCTGTGCCTGGCCTATGAGGATGAGCAGATCAAGAAAGCCGGCTTCGGAACCTGCGTGGCCGCTGCGGCAGAGTATCAGCACATCTCCTTCTTTCAGGCTGCCTGCCATTTCCAGCAGATCGGATTGGCCCTCGGGATTCGATTCTTTGACTATTTTATGGCACCCGGCCATTTGAAGCTTTTTCAAAAAAGTGTCAGCCGCCCCGTAAGGCAAGTACCCAAAAAACATTCGTAGCGATAATGATGAGGCTTTAAAAGTAGGACAAGCCCAGGCGAAGGGCGAAGGATATCGATTAGAAAAAAATTAAAACCTTTGATCCTAACGAAATATTGATAATATTTCATGGAACGTTCATGCGTTCAAAAACTCCCTCTAACAGCACCCGTCATATGAATTTGAATGAAATCCGTGCCGAACTGGTCACGAAAACCGAGCGCAAAATCCAGGAAATGAAAGCCCGAAATATCGTACTGCCCGAGCGGCGGGCGGATATGTGCGAGCTTTGCGACCAGCTTTCACAGGAAATTTATGATTTCGCGGTAAAAACGACCCTTCAGATCGCCGATCGTCACCACCTCCGGGGCCGTACGGCCAGCCTGCTCGACGAACTTCATGAAGACATTTACGCTCTTACCAATGGAGCGCTGGAAGTGCTGGTAGCCGCGTCCACAACACAGGGCCCGGGTGCAGGAAATGCTCCGGTCGTGCAAGGCGAAGCGAGAAAACGCCGCACAGTACGCAATCCGCCCAGGTTCTTCCAGGTCCTTTACAGCTGGTTCAAAGGCCTGCGGGGTTACAAGCAGCCTGCTGCCACCTGCTACTAGCGGCCGGACGGTATCGTCCGATTCCGAACAGACAAGATGATCTAAGTTTTTGATTTTCAATGCGGTTTATAAATGGCATGCATTTGTTACCGGGAGTAAGGACTGACTACTTTCCTTGCCTGAACGGCCCCAAATGCCAAGATCATGCTCAAAAACTATCTGAAAATTGCTTTCCGGAATCTGACGAAGCACAAGACATTCAGTTTTATCAACATTTCCGGCGTATCGCTGGGGCTTACGTGCTTTTTGCTGCTGGCACTGTATGTGAAAGACGAGCTGGCCTACGACCGTTTCCACGAGCGCGCCGACCGCATTTACCGACTGAACCGCACATTCCTGGCCAACGACGGCACCGAGTCGCTCCGGCTCGGGCATGCGGCCCCACCATTCGGCCCGCTGGTCAAGCAGGATTTTCCGCAGGTAGAGCAGGTGGTTCGGTTGCTGGAAACGGGGGCATTGGTGAAATATGGTGAGAAACGGTTTTCGGAAGAGCAGATGTTCGCTGCCGAAGCGAATATTTTCAAGGTTTTTACTTTCAAGATAGACCGTGGAAATCCGGATAAAGCGCTTGAAAACCCATTTTCGATCATGTTTTCCAAGCCTATGGCGGAAAAATATTTCGGAAAGGAAGATCCGGTAGGCAAGGTCGTGCGGCTGGATAATCAGTTCGACTATACGGTGACCGGCGTTTTTGAGCCGCTGCCCTCGCAGTCGCATTTTCACCCCAGCTTTCTTGTGTCTTTCTCCACCCTGAACGACGACCGCATTTACGGTGCCGAAGGGCTTCGCACCAACTGGGGCAACAACTCCTTTTCCACTTTCCTGCTGCTGCCAAAGCATTACGACGCGCAAAAATTGGCCGCGTCATTTCCCGCTTTTCAAAACAAACACATAGACCCGAATGCCTCCAAATATTCAGTGCTCACGCTCACCAAACTCACAGACATTCACTTGCGCTCCCATCTCGATTCTGAGATAGAGCCTAACGGGGATATCCAGTATGTATACCTCTTCTCGGCGATCGCGGTGTTTATCCTGCTGATAGCCTGCATCAACTATATGAACCTCGCCACCGCGAAATCCGCTACGCGTGCCAAGGAAGTGGGCATGCGCAAGGTGATAGGTGCCGTGCGCACGCAACTGGTCAACCAGTTTCTCAGCGAATCGGTGGTGCTGGTAGCGATTTCTGTCGTGCTTGCATTCGTTGCCGTGATGTTGTGCCTGCCGCTGTTCAATAATTTCACGCAAAAGCAGCTCTCTATTTCCGCATTGCTGGATCCGGGCTTCCTGGCAATCCTCGTTGGAATTACTGTTTTCACGGGACTGGTGGCGGGTAGTTATCCGGCATTTTTCATGACTAGCTTTCAGCCCATTGCCGTTTTAAAAGGCAAGATCGCATCCGCGCTGAAAAACGGAAACCTGCGCCAAACACTGGTGGTAGCGCAATTCGCCATCGCCGTTACGCTGATTATCAGCACGACGGTTGTGTACAACCAAATGCGGTACATTCAAAATTACAAGCTTGGCTACGCCAAAGACCAGGTGATCACATTCAGCATGCCTGACGATTCAACAACCGACGTCGAGGCGATCCGCCAGCGTTTTAAAGATTATGCCGGTATCCGGGAAGTGGGCCGCTCGTCGCGCATCCCATCGGGGCGGCTGCTCGATTCCTGGGAGGCATTCGTCATGAAGGGCGATTCCATGGCACCTACCGCAATCAGTGTCAAGTCACTTTCGGTGGATGAAGACTTTATTCCTGCGTACCAGATTAAAATGGCGGCAGGCCGCAACTTTTCACGCCAGCATCCTACCGACCGTACCAACGGTTTTGTGCTCAATGCAACCGCCGCCCGTTTATTGGGTTGGAAAAACCCGTCCGACGCCATCGGCAACCGTTTCGGCTACGGCGAAATGCGCGGACAGATCATCGGCGTCACTACCGATTATCACTTTGAATCCTTGCATCAGAAAGTAGCGCCGATTGTGATGTTCTACCAGCCGGGCAGGTTGGGAAGGGTATCCGTGCAGGTAGCCGGCGGTAATATCCAGGGAGCGATCGCACACCTCGGGTCGGTTTGGAAAGAACGTTTTCCCGACGTGCCGTTCCAATACGAATTTCTCGACCAGCGCTTCGGCAAGCTTTACGCGCGGGAGCAGACGCAACAGCTTTTGTTCGGGATATTCGCCGGGATAGCCATCCTTATTTCCTGCATGGGGCTGCTGGGGCTCTCGATGTTCATGGCCGAGCTCCGGACCAAGGAAATCGGGGTCAGAAAGGTGCTGGGTGCATCGGTACCGAGCATCGTGGGCTTGCTTTCGAAGGATTTTCTCAAACCGGTCGTCATCGCCATTCTTATCGCATCGCCGGTGGCCTGGTATGGAATGAAAAACTGGTTGCAGGATTTTGCTTACCATACCGACATCCGCTGGTGGGTTTTTCTGCTTGCAGGCGCCTTGTCCATAGCCATTGCATTGTTCACCGTCAGCTTTCAGAGCATCCGCGCCGCATTAATGAACCCGGTAAGAAGTTTGCGAAGCGAATAGAAGGCGGGATCGACCGCCTGGCAATCCAATAAGTTTCTATCCGCTTGTAGGACATTTCAATACCACTACCGACCGGTCGACGACTTGCAGCTCGCTACCGGCCGGTAACCTTTCTTCTTTTTCACCGATAAAATTTTCGCTCGTGCTGATCACGACCTGCCAGCCGATACCGCATTCCTGGGAAGGTATTTTAAAAATAACCGCCTCCGGCGACGGGTTGAAAATGATGTAGAAATGGTCGTCCGTCAGCCTGTTCCCATCCATGGCCACGCAGCGGATGCCGAGCCCGTTGAGAAACACGCCGAATGCGCCCGCCCTGGCGTCACCCCAGTTTTCGTCGGGAATGGTATTGCCGTCTGGCAAAAACCAGATGATATCCTTCACACTGCTGCCGGTTACGGGAAGGTCCTGGAACCAGCGGCGCCGCTGGAATGATGGGTGGCTCCGGCAGAAATGGATCAGTTTGCGGGTGAAAGTAAGCAGTTCCTGATCGGCTTTGTCCCAGTTGAGCCACGAAATTTCATTGTCCTGGCAGTAGGCGTTGTTATTGCCCTGCTGGCTGCGGCCCCATTCGTCGCCAGCCACGATCATCGCCACGCCCTGCGACATCAGCAAGGTAACCAGGTAATTCCGCTGCTGGCGGGAACGCAATGCATTAATCCCCGGATCGTCGGTAGGGCCCTCGGCGCCGCAGTTCCACGAATTGTTGGACTCTTCGCCGTCCTTATTGTCATCCCCATTGGCTTCGTTGTGCTTGTCGTTGTAGCTCACCAGGTCACGAAGCGTGAAGCCGTCGTGAGCAGTAACGAAATTGATGCTGGCCGTCGGCCGTCGGTAGCTGTTGTGGTAAAGATCGGGACTGCCGGTAAAGCGCTGTGCGAAATTGGTCATCCTGGTCTCGCCTCCGCGCCAGAAATCGCGCATCTGGTCGCGGTACAGGCCGTTCCACTCGCCCCAGCCGACCGGGAACTTCCCGACCATGTAGCCGTCTTCGTTGATGTCCCAGGGTTCGGCAATGAGTTTTATCTGCGAAATGACGGGATCCTGGTGGATGATGTTAAAGAAAGAGCTGAGGTTGTCGGTCTCGTGAAGTGTACGGGCCAGTGCAGCCGCGAGGTCGAAGCGGAATCCGTCGACGTGCATTTGGGTAACCCAGTACCGCAGGCTGTCCATAATCAGCGCCAGGACATTGGGTAGCCTTACATTTAATGTATTGCCCGTGCCCGTGTAGTCCATATAATGGCGTGCATCGTCCTGCACAAGGCGGTAATAAGACGCATTGTCGATCCCTTTGAAGGACAGGGTAGGGCCCAGATGGTTACCTTCGGCGGTGTGGTTGTAGACCACATCCAGGATCACCTCGATACCCGCCTTATGCAATTCTTTCACCATCGCCTTGAACTCGCTGACCTGCTGCCCGGGATCGTGAGAGCTGCAATACCGGGGATCCGGTGCAAGAAAAGCCAGGGTGTTGTACCCCCAGTAGTTAGTCAGCCCTTTTTCCACCAAATGCCGGTCGGCAACATAGTGGTGCACGGGTAACAGCTCCACGGCGGTAATACCCAGGTTTTTCAGATATTCGATCGAGGCCGGATGGGCCAGGCCTGCGTAGGTACCGCGAAGTTCTTCCGGTACCTGCGGGTTGAGTTGGGTAAATCCTTTGACGTGGGCTTCGTAAATGATCGTTTCGTGATAGGGCCTGTCTATGCGACGGTCGTTCTCCCAATCAAAAGCCTCGTCGATGACCACGGCCTTGGGCATATACGGTGCGCTATCGGTGGGGTTGAAGCTAAGGTCTTCCTCAGGGTCGCCGATCTGGTAGCCAAAAAGTGCATTGTCCCATTGCAGCGTGCCGCTCAATGCTTTGGCATAGGGATCCACGAGCAGTTTCGCAGGGTTAAAGCGGTGGCCGTTCTCCGGCTCGTAAGGTCCGTAAACCCGGTATCCGTAGAGCTGCCCGGGCCCAAGTTTGGGTACATATACGTGCCAGACGTGGTGCGTCACCTCTTCAATTTTGATTTTCGCATATTCCTCGCCTTCGCCGTTGAACAGGCAGAGCTCTACGCTATCGGCATTTTCGGAAAATAGTGCGAAGTTGACCCCGTTGCCGTCCCATTGAGCGCCCAGCGGGTAAGGTTTGCCGGGCAGGGCCCTGAGGTCGGTGCCGGCGTCGGTATCCTCTACCTGATTTTCAAGATGTGTGTCCATAACAAACGTTAAAATTAAACAGCCGCGGGCAGGTAATATCTATGCCAGCGGCGTTTGATGCGTTTGTTATGTTACTTCAAAATAGTTTCCCCACCGTTGTAGAACAAAAGCCCCGGGATGGAGTCCCCGGGATGGAAGCCCCGGCCAGGTTGGTCCGGGATGGAGTCTCCGGGATGGAAGCCCCGGACTTAGCCCCGGGCTACGCGCCCCGCGGGATCAGGCGAACCGGCTACGGGCGTCGTAGGCCAGGCCCAGCCCTACGCTCGACAGCTTGTTCTCTTCCGACCATTCGGCAGCTGGGAACAGCTCGCGGAAGCGTTCCTGGATCAGCGGGATTTCGGTCGATCCGCCGGTCATAATCACCAGTCCGATCGATTCGGGTGCGATGGATGCGTCTTGGAGACATTGTTTCGCGGCCTCTACGATACGCTGGGTTTTGGTATTGATCGCTTCGTTGAACACGTTGCGTTCGACATTGATCTGCAAACTTTCGTCGATAAACGGGAGTGAGGCCACGTAGGCTTCGCTTTGGGTGAGGCCGATCTTGATATTTTCGGTTTCGGCGAGTACCGCATGGCCGCTTTCCTGTTCGAGGACGTTAATGAGGCGTCCGTATTTTTCCGGCGAATGCGTTTCGCGCAGGAGCTGCTTGGCCTGGAAAATCGTGCGGTTGGTGTATAAAAAGTTGACCTTGCTCCATTCCGACAGGTCGAAATAATGGTAGGAGGGGACTTCCAGATTCTTGGCGCCGTAGGTGGTGCGGAAGCCCAGCTCGGGCATCATGCGGGCGAGGCTCAGGTCCTTATCGAAATCGTTCCCGCCGAGCCGTACGCCCGTATTGGCGAGAATATCTCTGCTGCGGTCATGCTTGCGGGCATTGTCTTTGGAAAGCCGGATGATCGTGAAATCGGAAGTACCGCCGCCGAGGTCCACTACCATGGCGAGTTTTTCGCCCGCTACACGCGCCTCATGGGCAAAGGCGGCGGCGATCGGCTCAAACTGGAAGCCCACATGTTCGAAACCGAGGCTGGTCGCGATGGCTTTCAACTCGTTTTCGGCACGCACGTCTGCCGCAGGATCGTTGTCGACGAAATGCACCGGCCGGCCCATTACCACGTGTTTCAGCTCCGCGCCTGTCCGTGCCTCCGCCTTCTGCTTCATCTGGTCGAGGAATGCGGCGACGATCTGGTCAAATTTCATCAATTCGCCATTCACCATCGTGCCCTGCCGCATGGCCGGTGTTCCCAGCACGCGTTTCAGGCTGCGCATCAACCTGCCCGGATTCCGGTTCAGGAAGCGCTCCATGGCTGCCCGCCCGAAGAATGCTTCATTTTCTTTTCGCGCGAAAAACATCGCGCTGGGGATTGTTTTGTGTTCGTTTTCTACCGGAATCAGGAAAACGTCGTCTTGGTTGGCGATGGCGAGACTGGAATTGGAAGTGCCGAAATCGATGCCGCAGAAAACAGGAGTTGTCATTGTTTTGGAAAATTGGGCGCGCAATTTCCCATTATTTGCCCGGCAATGCAAATGATGCGGCCAATAGTTGTGATATATGTCACGTAGCCGTATGCCGTGAATAGGGTTCCTTTGTAGTGTCAGAACATAGTAAATGATTGACATAGAACGCATTGATTAACCCTTTAAAAACAGTAACCATGCCATACATTAAAATAGAAGTAACGCGCGAAGGCGTTACCCGGGCACAAAAACAAGCCCTCATTGCCGGCGTGACCCGGTTGATGACCGAAGTACTCGACAAAGACCCGCATCTTACCCATGTCGTCATTCAGGAAGTGGAGCTTGACGACTGGGGCTACGCCGGCGAGCAGGTGTCGGTGCTCCGTGAAAAAGGTATTGCAGCCCAAAGAAAACAGTAACGAACCTGAAAGAGTATCATGAAAACACAAACCATCATCGTCACCGGTGCTTCCACCGGCATCGGTAAAGCCATAGCAAGCTTGTTTCTGGAACATGGCCATAACGTCGTCATCAATTCCGCCAATGAAGACAACCTCACAGCAACGTATAACGAACTCGGTCACTACGACCGCCTGGTAATGGTAGCGGGCGATATCAGCCGGAGAGCTACCGGGCAATCGCTGGTCGACACCGCGGTGAGGCAGTTCGGGAGCGTGGATGTGCTGGTGAATAATGCAGGTGTATTTGAGCCGCGGAGTTTCCTCGAAGTAGACGAGGCGCATCTGGATTACTTTCTGAACGTCAACCTGAAAGGGACCTATTTCACCAGCCAGGCAGCCATCCGCCAGATGCTGCAACAGGGCGAAGGAGCGATCATCAACATCGGTACCGTGCTCGTCGACCACGCGATTGGCGGCTTTCCGGCCACGGCACCCATTTCAAGCAAGGGCGGTATTCATGCGTTGACCCGCCAGCTGGCTGCGGAATTCGGTAAGCACAATATCCGCGTCAATGCCATTGCCCCGGGCATTATCCGCAGCCCGCTGCAAGCGAAAACAGGCGTAAGCGATGCCGATAGCCTGGCCGGCCTTCATCTGGTAGACCGCATCGGCGAAACGAAGGACGTTGCACAGCTTGCATTGTACCTGGCAGGCAGCAACTTCATCACTGGGGAGGTTATCAACCTCGACGGAGGCCACGTAGCTGGGCACCACATTGGTTAAAACCATGGATGTGAATGTAATTCAGGCGTGCTGGCTTAGCTCCGGCACGCCTGATTTTTTGGCACGAAAATTGCTGCAATATTTCCCTATTTGATCTTTACCCCACCCACTCATGCATTTGAACAGCGACCTGATTTTCCGCAACCTTGCCGAAGGGATTTTTTTGTTGGATGAAACAGGCAGGATAACGGGTTGCAACGCCGCCGCAAGCTCCTTTACGGGCTATTACGATGCAGAAATTGAGGGTAAACAGTTTTCTGCCATTGGCGACAGCCAGGACGACCCCATCAAATTCCGTTATGAACTGGATCAGGCACAGAAAAGGAAAAAGTTTGTCGTTGAAGGCTGGAAACTGAGGAAAGACCACACCAGGTATTGGGCAGAAACTTCCTATTCCCCGGTTTTCGATGACACCGAACAACTAGTGGGCTACTGTGTGCTGTTGCGTGACATCACCGAACAGAAGCGGCGACAATTTGATCTGCTGGAAAGCGAAGAACGTTACCGGCTAATGGTTGAGGCAATCCGCGACTACTCCATATTCATGCTCGACCCCGAAGGAAATGTCGTTACCTGGAACGACGGCGGGACATTGATTCACGGATACGCCGAAAGCGAGATACTGGGGAAGCATTTTTCCGTGTTCTATTCCCCCGCTGACCTGATTGAAGAAAAACCGAGGAAGAAATTGCAGCTGGCCCGGGAAAACGGTTCCTACCGCGAAGAGGGCTGGCGGGTAAAGAAAGACGGTTCGCTGTTCTGGGCCAGCGTGGTGCTGACTGCGTTATTCAATGATCGTAATGCGCTGATCGGCTATTCGAAGGTGACGAGTGACCTCACCGGGCGGCTGAAAGACGAGGATGTCCTGCGGCAGAGCGAAGCGCTCTATCGTTCGCTGGTGGAGCAGGTGGGGGATTATGGAATATTCATGCTTGATACAAAAGGCCGCATTATCAGCTGGAACGAAGGTGCGCGGCGCATCAAGGGCTATGCGGCAGAGGATGTGATCGGGAAGTATTTTTCTATTTTTTATCCGGAAGAGGACATTCTCAACGGAAAGCCGGCCTGGGAACTTAAAGTGGCGCGGTCGTCCGGCAAGTATGAAGAAGAAGGATGGCGCTTGCGAAAAGACGGCAGCCGGTTTTGGGCAAATATCGTTATTACCGCCGTGTACGATACCGAGGGGCGCCTGAGCGGCTTTTCCAAAGTGACCCGCGACCTCACGGAACGTAAAATCAGCGAGCAGGCATTGCAGGAGAGCTTTGATAAATACAGGCAGCTGGCAACAGAACTTTCTGTAACCAACACCGAGCTCTCGTCCGTGAATCGTGAGCTGGAACAGTTCACCGCCATTGTTTCGCACGATTTGAAAGAGCCCGTGCGGACGGTAAGAAGCTTTTTGCACCTGATGGACCAGTACGTCGACCAGCAAAAGTTCGACCTGTTGAAACCGAGTATCGGGAAGGGCATTCTGGCTGCCCAGCGTATGCACGACCTGATCGATAACCTGCTGCATTATTCGCAGCTTAGCAAAATAGGCCTTCAACGCCAGAAACTGAAAGTAGAAGAAGTGATCGGGGAGGCAATCCAGAACCTGAACGATGCCGTGGAGCAGTCGGGCGCGCAGATACGCGTGGAAAGCACAGTACCGTCTATTTACGGCGACCGCGTACAGCTTGTGCAGCTCTTTCAGAACCTGCTGGCGAATGCCTTGAAATTTACCAATGGAAATGCCCCGGAAGTGGAGGTGAAATCCTGGATGGACAATGGCAGCGTGCGGTTTGTGGTCGAGGACAATGGCATTGGTATCTCTCCCGAGAACCTGGAAAAGATCTTCGAGATTTTCAGACGGTTGCATTTTGCGAGCCAGTATCCCGGTAACGGGGTGGGGCTGGCGGTTTGTAAAAAAGTCGTTGAGCGGCACCGTGGCAGGATCTGGGCTGAATCGGCGAAAGGGAAAGGAGCCAGTTTTCACATTTTGTTACCCAAGATTTAAGCGAACCCATGAGAACTTTCAAACTTGCCATTGTTGAAAACGACGAGGATGAGCGCTTCTTTATGTCGGAGGCATTCCGGACCTCCGGCGAATTCGAAATCCTGGGGGAATTCGGGAACGGCGATCAACTCACGGAATGGCTGTATAATTCGCCGCCGCAACTTCCTGAACTAGTGCTTTCCGACCTGAATATGCCCGGTAAAAACGGGTATGACATCATCGACGAGCTCAAAGCAACTCATCCGGACATTGCCGTATTTGCAACGTCTACTTCGTCGGTAGTCGCCACGCGTGAGAAATGCATTCGTGCAGGTGCGAAGGATTTCATCGCCAAACCCGACATTTTTATTGCATACGATGCTTTTGTCAATGAGCTCTACCAACTAGCCTGCCGCTACCTGGGCGCTTGACGGGCCTATTACGCACGAAAACCTATCAATATGTCTCAAACAGTTATTGGGATCATCGCCGGCGTTCTTACTTCCGCATCCACGGTGCCGCAGTTTATCAAAGTGCTCAGAAAAAGGGATGTGAGCAATCTCTCTCCGCTGATGCTGCTGGTATTGATTTCCGGCGTGGCGTTATGGACCTATTATGGTTTTTTGAAAGACGAACTGCCCATTATCCTTTCCAACGGCTTTTCAGTCGTGCTTAACTGCGCATTGCTGGTATGTTATATCCTGTTCCGGAAAAAAGGGGATTCATGAAAGTGACGATCATTGGATCATCTTGCCGTTCACCTTCACATTGTTGAGGGTAAAGTCCTTCACCACCGATTTGTCGTAACTCGCATTTTTAGCCGTAATGTCCAGGTTTTTAAAGTTGAATCTCGATAACCTGTCATAATCGCCGGGGCTCACGTCGAAAAACACCTCGCATTTGAGTTTGATGTTCTTCAGACTGATATGGTCAGAAAAGGAGAGCGGGACATCTTTTCGGCCTTTCAGATCAAAGAATTGCTTCCAGGGTTTTACATAAATGAGGCTGTATGCATAGCCGTCCACATTTTCGACGCTGACAAATTCGTATTTCTGAGGGGTGTCCGGGCGCATTTTCAGCCAAAGCACGCGCATGGCATTTTCAATATGGCAGTTGCGCATTACCACATTTTTATTGTGAATGGCCTCGCTCCCGCACGTGAGCGCGGCGTGGCAAAATCCGAAGTGGGTGTCTTCGATGATGATATTCGTATTGGCCCCATTGCCCGGATCTTTGTCGGCGTACGGCCCTTTTCCGCCCTTCAATGCAATGGCATCATCGTTCACGGCCAGGTAGCAACCTTTCACGAGCACATTATTGCATGCGTCCAGGTCGATCGCGTCCGTACTGGGCGCTTTTACCGGCTCGTGCGGCGCGGTGATTCTGACATTCAGGATTTTAATGTTATTGCATTGGTAGTAATGGCTCGTCCAAAAACCCGAATTCTGGAGCGTCACGTCCTGGACCTGCACGTCGTTGCTTTTCCAGATAAAAGCGAGCCGTGGCCGCGACACTTCCAGGTTGGTGCAATTGGGGTTTTCCTTGCGGCGCTGCCAAAAAGCCTTCCAGTAGTTCAGCCCGTTGCCATCGATCTTGCCCTTACCCGAAATCGTGAAGCCATTCACGCCATACGCATTCACCAATGCCGGAAAGTAATCCAGATTTTGCCCTTCCATGCGCGATGGCATTATCGGGTAGTCGGCGATCTTGTCGGAGCCTTTCAGCACCGCACCCGCTGCCACATACAGGTGTGTTTTGGGTTTGAAAAATAATGCCCCGCTCAGAAAAGTGCCCTTCGGAACCACGATCACGCCTCCGCCCTGCGTGCTGGCCAGGTCGATTACCCGCTGGATTTTAGCAGTTTGTACGACGTTGCTATCGGTGGAAACGCCATGCTCCGTCAGCACGAACTGTTTGCCCAGGCTTTTGAGCTCAATTTTGGACGTATCTGAAAACCAGGCAGGTATTCTGGTGCCGTCAGGAAATGTAGAGGGTCTGCCAGGCTGCGCACATGCCGCCGCCGCAAGGAGGACCAGCTGAAATAAAAGAAAGCAGGACTTTTTCATAACCCCTTGAAGACGAGTCTTGCGTTCTTTTACTCGTACGGGCTTCATGCAATACTTTACGAAATAACTGCTTGCTTACGCCATGGCGCCGTTCAGGCCGATGGTCTGTCGGCTGATCCATTTGGCATGGTCGCTGGTGAGAAATGCGACGGTTTTGGAAATGCCGTCCGATTCGCGGAGACGGTTAAATGCGTTCAGCGAAGCCGAGCGATCGATCAGCTCCCGGGGCTTGCCCTTTACAAGCCTGAGAAGCCACCGGGATACCGGAGCTTCTCAGGCTTGTAAAAGATTTAAATGGATAATACTTTTAAAATGGTATTATTTGAACCCGAAAATGAGTGGGAACAGGAAGATAACTACTGCGCTCCACAGGCTGTATAGCGGAAGAAACACGGCCAACGAGGCGCCTACCGCCGGGAGCCCGGTTTTTTTGGTGAGAACTGCAAAGAGTTTGAGTCCCACGTAGAACAAATGGGCAAGCATCAGCACGTTAGCGCCGAGTACCGCCGCGCGGTTAGGGGTAAGTCCCCATTCCGAAATGCGGAACAGTACCGCCGACAATGCAATGCTGTTGATCAGCAGCGTCACGGCCGACAGCAGGAAAAGCAGCACAATTTGCGCACGGTTACCGCCCGATTGGTCGGTTTCGGCCAGTGAGAAGAAGATCAGCGCCATGACACCGACGAGCAGCCCATTGAAAAGTACGAGAAACTCTCGGTCGTGGTAGGGGCTCTTACCCGCGATGAGTGTAGCTGCCAGGTATACCACCAGCATGACAAGCGCCACCGGGCTGAACAGTTTCGCGATCATCGGAGACACCTTATTCACCAGTGTCGGCTGCACACGGGTAATAAAAGTTGCAACCATGGGCACGGTGGCAAGTCCGCATATGACAATGTATTGGAAGTAAAACCGCTGGATATCCCAGCCTATCAGTTTGAAAAGTCCGATGGTAATAGCCGTCGTGAGTCCCCCGGAAAGCACCAGCAGTCCCGACATCACGACCAGTTCGCCGGAATAGCGCAGGAACCCCAGCCAGTCGGCGCCATTTCTCGACTTTCCCCCATTGTAAGCCGCACCCAGCAGCGACCACAGCCAAAGCGGTAAATGGAGGCACGACAGGATCAGCGTGTCGCTTTGCTCATTCCGGGGAAGCCAGTTGATAAACAGCGCTGCGGCTGCCAGGAGTAAAATTGCGATAGCCCTCGTCTTCCAGGAAATCGCATTCTTCCAGGCAAAGTAGGCCATGAGTGCTGGCGCCACGATGAAACCGATGTTGCGCGGATAGAAGAATTCTTCGCTGATGAAAAATAGCTCGGGCAGCTTGGCGAGCAGCGCTGCAAATAGGGAGGCTGCCACCACAAAAGTGCGTTCCGTCGGCGTTCCCCACGCCTGCCCCAAAAGCCCTTCCTGCGTGTAATTGAGCCGCTGGTACCAGCCCTCTGCGAGCGGATTGCTGTGCAGTTCAGGGTATAATGCATTGAAAGCTGCCTTAAAATCGGGCTTGTTGCCCCTGTACAACCTTTCCAGTTGCAGGGCATTGTCTTGATTCAACAGGATCTCTTCGCGCATAAAACAAGGATTGAGAGTTGAAAATAGCTTTTTTCCATGGTGAGTACATGTTGATATTTTTTAAAAAGTACTTTGTATTTCAAAGTTAAAAATGAATTGGATTTTTGCAATGCTGGCGGACCAAAATTTTTTCCGGAAAAGCGTGGTTGGCCGTTTACTAAATTCGATAACCGGTTAATTGATAACACTTTATTCCCATGGTAGTGCGTTTTTATTTTGTGCTGAAAATTAAATCGATACAAAAATGGAATGGACGATTAGCATGTGGGCAGGACTGGCCCAGCTCGGGATTGCGGTGGCGATTGCTGCGATGGGCATCCGGATCGTACTGGAACTACGCAAAGCCGAATTGACCGACCAACCTGCGAAATAGGGAGGTGGCCGTCGAAACGAAAAGGAACTGACATAGGGCAAAAGCCCGGCGAAGCACTGAATATGTAGGTAAGGTCTGCAGACACACCGTTTGCAGACCTTATTTTTTTGAATTGTTTTGCCAATCCCCGTAATAGCCGATATATTTCAGCACATTTTCCTGAACCTTATGAACCGATCACTTTCCCTCAACCGCAGGGACTTTCTCATGGCTGCTTCCGCCGGCCTTGCATTGCCTTTGCTACAACCCCTGGACACCTCGGCAAAAGGCAAACCACTGTTTTCATTCTCAACGCTCGCCTGCCCGAAATGGGATTGGGCCACGATCGTCCGATATGCTGCCGACAATGGCTACCAGGGGATCGAGATCCGCGGCGTGCTCGATTGCATGGACCTGCCCGCGTGCAGCGATTTCAACACACCGGAAAGCATCACCCGGTCGCGGAAAATGGCTGAGGACAAAGGGTTAAGGATTGTAGACCTTGGATCTTCGGCCGCCTTGCATATGGCCGATCCGGCGGTGAGGGCAAAAAACCTGGACGAAGCGAAACGGTTTATAGACCTGGCCCAGCAGCTGAACTGCCCCCACGTTCGGGTGTTTCCCAACGATTTACCCAAAAACCAGGAAGTGGATAAAACCATCGAGCTGATCAGCACCGGGCTGCTGGAACTAGGCGATTATGCGAAAAACACGCCGGTAACCGTGTTGCTCGAATCGCACGGCGATGTAACGGGCAAGGATATTCTGGCTACGGTGATGAGCAAGGCGGAGCACAAGCACATCGGGCTCATCTGGGATATTTTCAATATGTGGTCGGTGACAAAGGAGCCGCCCAAAGAAGTGTACGCCAAATTGAAAAAGTATATCCGCCACACGCATATCAAAGATGGACTTCTGAAAGACGGCAAGATCGAGTATGTGCAGGTAGGAAAAGGCGAGACGCCTTTGAAAGAGGCGATCGACGCGCTGGTGAAAGGCAACTATAAGGGTTATTACAGCTTCGAGTGGGAGAAAAAATGGCATCCCGAGATAGAGGAGCCCGAAGTAGTGATTCCGCCCTACCCGAAGCTGATGCAGCAATACTTTTAATCGTATTTCATTTCAACCGTCTTGATTTCGCTTTTCTGGTTCGGCGTGCCGGTTACGCTGACGCCCACCCGGGGTGCCCTGTCCCAACGCGGCAGCCAGGGTGCTTCTATTTGCACGGAGCTGGTAAGTGAGTCGATTTTCTGTCCTTTGACCGCCCAGCTGAAAGTGTAGAAGCGGCCGAAGCGGCTTTGGAGTTCTAGCCGGATATTTTTGTATTTGTCGGGAAATTCCTGTGTTTTAAGCGTTTCGTACTTGCCATCTTTAATCTGCCAGAGTTCGATGCGGTTATGGCCTGCGCCGTAGCCGATTGCGTTCCGGGCGTCGCCATACAGGACAATGTTTTGGAAAACATCGTCCTTACTTACGAATTCCGTCGCAAAAGTGTAATTGCCTTTTTTAATGGTCTGGCCTAAAAAATTGCCCGTCATCGCCGGATTTTCGCATTCAATGGCCAATGCCGCTGCCCTGATCTCGAATTTAGGCTCAGGAAGACCGGCATCGAACACCCAGGGCAACCGGAGCGTGTCCCGCTCGTAATTGACTGAAAAATTGAGGCTATGCTGTGGCACAAGCCCCGCGCCCGTGGGCGATTCCGCCTGCACAGGGGTGGTTTTGCCGTACCTGAATGCCGGCCACTGGGTGGTTTCGTCCCATACAAGCTCGCTGAGAACGCCTTGCCGGCCCGCAAAGGTGAAATCGGTGCCATTGTAGGCGTGATGCAGGTAGAAATAACGGCGATCGGGTGTGACTACGACCGTTCCGTGTCCCGGACATTTCCAGGCATCATCCCCAAAAAGCACGGGATTACCTGCATATTTCACCCACGGACCCTGTAATTTTTCAGCCCGTGCGAGGCCCACCTGGTAGTCGCAGCGGTCGCCGCAGCATGCGTTGCCCGAGTAAAGCATATACCAATAGTTTCCCCGTTTGAACAGCGCCTGCCCCTCGGCTCCACCACCTTCCCAGCCTGTCGGGTCGGCCTTGATGAGGCTGAATTCTTTGCCGGTCACTTTCAGGCCGTCCGGCGAGAGCTCGGCGCCGAGCAACTCAATGCCCCGGTCTTTGTCGAGCCCGTAGGCTTTCCAGGTAATGAACAGTTTTCCTTTATCTTCAACCACATAGGCATCGATGGCCTCGTTGGTCCATTCAATGATCACGCCATGGTCTTTGAAACCCTTTGTGATATCTTTTGTACTCGCTACTCCGATCACCGATTGTTTGTCGGCTCGGCGCCGGGCGGTGTAGTAAACATAGAATGTCCCGTTACGAAAAAACAGCTCCGGTGCCCAGTAACTTCCCATCGTCCATTTGGGCAGCTCGGCAAACACCGGCCCCAGGTATGCCCAGTTCACCAGGTCTTTCGAACTGTAAATAGGGTAGGCCGGGCCCCATTCCGAAGAAGTTCCGACTGCATAATAGGTATCACCCACGCGAATGACCGACGGGTCGGCGAAATCGCCGGCGATCACCGGGTTCCTGTAAGTGATCACTCTTGCCGGGGCGGGCTTTTGGGCGAGACAGTTGAATGAACCAAAAAGTGTGAGTAAAAGTACACCGGACAGAAATTTCATGGTCGGCTGGATTGATGGAACTGCGAATAAAGGGATTTATTTTTGGATATTGCAATTCTTTACCCATACTGAACAATGCACTATATCAAGACCTGCCTGGAAGTTGCCGGCGTGCTCGTAGTTATGATGTCGCTCATCCCGCTGATCCGCAGCGACTACTGGACTTTCAGGGTTTTCGAATATCCCAGGTTACAAAAGCTGGTACTCAGCGTAACCATTGCGGGCGTTTACATCAGCCTGTTTTTTTCCACCGATTTACAGACGCTGCTGCTGTCGGGCGCATTCGTCTTCAATACGATTTATCTCTGCTACCTGGTGTTCCCGTTTACGCCCATCGCCGGAAAGGTGATCATGCCCGCGCGGTCGCATTTGCCGGAAAACAGGCTGTCCATTTTGTCATCCAATGTTTTCCAGGACAATCGAAATGCCGCAGGCTGCCTGGCGTTGATCAGGAAGTATGACCCGGACCTGGTATTGTTGCTGGAAACCGACCGTTTCTGGCACGAGAATACGCTGGCGCTGCGCGATAGCTATCCCTTTGAAATGCCCGTGCCGCTTGAAAATACATATGGCATGCTGCTGTATTCCAAACTGGAACTATCTGATACACAGGTGCGCTATTTGGTCGATGAGGAAATACCATCCATTAAAACCCTGGTATCGTTGCCTTGCGGGCAGAAGGTACAGCTCTTTTGCGTGCACCCCACACCCCCTGTACCTGGTGAAAACCTCCATTCCACAGAACGTGACAAAGAACTGCTCCTGGTAGCGAAGGAAGTGAAGGCTAACCGACTGCCCTGCATTGTGGTGGGTGATCTGAATGACGTGGCATGGTCATACACGACCGATCTGTTCACTAAAATCAGCGGCCTGCTCGATCCGCGCATCGGGCGGGGCTTTTATAATACTTTTCATGCTAAAATGCCGCTGCTGCGTTTCCCGCTCGATCACGTATTCTGTTCAACAGACTTCAAATTGGTGTCGCTCGCGCGATTGGAGAACTTTTCCTCCGATCACTTCCCCATCATGATCTCATTGCAATATGAACCCGCAGCGAGTATCGAACAGGACGAGCCGCAGGCCGAGCCAGAGGATATTGAACTGGCCAATGAGAAAATCTCCAAAGAAGTGCCGGACTGAGCCCCCCGGAAAACACCTGTTTTTACTTTCACGTGTTTACACGCTTACGCTGCCGTCCCGGTTTGCGGACATTTGGTGTGTCAATCAGGACGGGGTGCTGAAATTTCCTGATTGACTGGCGTCTGACTCATCAAACTAAAAGCAGGGCGAAACACGTGGTTCGGGGAACTCCATCCGGAGTTCTTCGGAACGCAGCCCGGGGCACGTAGCCCGCTTCTTCTAAAAGCCGATTAACCTAACCAATAAATAGAATTAGTTCTATTTAATTACGAATTAGTTACAATACCACCTTGCCCTTAGGTATATTGCTTTCCGTTGTGCGGATGCGGGTTGCGCTGCACGACCGGAAAGCAAATGCCTTTTTTAACCTCTAAATCTCAGCGAGCATGCCGAAGTTTATCAGTGATGAAGTTTTTGCAAAATGGACTGCCCAATGGCAGGCATTGGAACACAGCAGTGAGCCTTTTGGCTTTTTCAATTTGGGTACCAGGCTCCTTTTGGGTGATTTTTTGGATGGGAACGATTTCGAAACCCTCGTTTCGACACCCGGTATCGCCGTAATCAAAGTCAGGTTTGGTTTTGATACGGACGAGACCGCATTCAAACTCGTGCTTTTCGGGGTGGATAGCGCCGGCCAGATCATCACGCCCTACTACGCGCATACCCCGGCCGATTTTCGGGAAGCAGGCGATGGTCCGGGGGGAAATGTGCCCGACGTGCTGGCCAGGCAATGGATAAAGTATTGGGAAGAGAAAGGCCACGCCGGAGAGATCGCGAGCCCGCTTTTCCGTACGCAGTATGGTTTTTTGAATGGTTACAATTACCCGTTGAAGGAGCTGCTGGCGGCGCTTTTCCGGTTTGAGAAAATGCCGAGGATTTACATTCGCTTCGTGCTGCACCGGTATTTCCCGGCTGCCAACGAAGAGGTGCAGAAGGAACTGACGGGTTCCTATGCATTCGGCCTGTTGTTCCAGGCGATCGCCAACCGTGACGCCGATAACCGCCTGACCGGTCTGGACGAGGAAAGCGGCTACTACGACCTGAGTGCACCCTGTCCACGGACTTGCTGATAGCCGGGGGGCTTTACCACGCTGCTATATTACTTCACAGGGGTTGCGGGAACGCCCGGCGTTGCCGCAACCAACTTCACGGGCCCCAGCAGGCCGCTGGGCTGTAAGGGGGAATCGGCTTTATAGAAAGGCATGGTCGTGTATGTGATCTTGTTGGTCACGCCGGGCTGTGCATCGCCTATGAGCCGGTTTACCCAGGTGTTGCTCACTTTCACCTGAATGCTATTCGAGCCTTTCCTAAGCGCCCCCGTGATATCGATCCGGAAGGGTTTTTTCCAGACAATACCCATGTTCTTCCCATTGACCAGTACCTCCGCCAGGTTTTTCACATCTCCGAGATCCAGCCAGTACCGGGTGTTCGGGTTAATGGACGGCGCATTTAGTGCATTCTCATAAGTGGCAGTTCCTGAGAAGTATCTGATGCCTGCGTCGGTATGCTCGGAGAGCGGTGTGAGGGCGCTCAACTGCACTTGTGCGGGGGCGCCCAGGCCAGCCTGGAAGCGTACGGTCCATGCACCTGTAACGCCCGAGATATCCGATTCCCGGATGGCCGGCGTGGTATACGAATTCGCAGCTGCTTTTCCGCTGAATACAATGAACCAGGCTTGCCAGGAATCGAATTTCAATGGAATAATCGTACGTCCGCCCGCGATCCGGTAGGACACTTTGGTAGTTCTGCCGGTTTCCGGATTCCAAAGGAGCGGCGTTTTGCCGGTAACCCGGAAGCTGATCTGCGCCTCATTGGCGTCGTTGCTCCGGTTGTCGAGCCAGTAAATATCGCTATCGGCGGTCTGGCGGTGCACGTACAGAATTTTGGCCTTCTCGCCCGTGATGATCACATCCCGTGGAACAATGCCGTTCAAGACCGTTTCGAGGGGCTGCGTAGAAACATTAGGATTATTCCAAACCCTGTTGACCAGCGCGGAAAACGCTGTGGCATCGTCGCCCAGGCTAGGGGAGCGCTCGGGTTTCACCCCGGCCACTTTCATACCGGCAGCCACCAGCTCGCCGATTTTTTCAAGCACGGGCAAGGTCATATTCCGTGCGGTTGAGTCGAGCACGAGCAGCCGGTATTGCTGGCCGGAGGGCGTGACGATCGTCCCCTTTTCGACTTTCAGCATGTTTTTAACGACGCTCGAATTGGCGAAGTCGAATGCATAGCCGGTCGGTATCGAAGGAAGTTTTTGGGTGGATATCTGCGTGATATTGGAATTCTCTCCATAATAATACAGGACATCCACCACCGGTTTGCCCTGTTGCAGCATAAAACAGCTCCGGCCCAGGTAATCCATCCAGGCCTTGCCCTGCTCCGCCCAGGTCTCCTGGCGGGTGAAATACTGCCCGAACGGCCCGAGCGAAAAGCCGGGCTTCTTGTCGTCAAGCGGTTGGTGAACAGAGGTATGGATCACAAAACGATTCAAGCCGGAGGCCATTTCCAGGTCCGCGGTGCGTTTCAGTTTTTCGGGGTACCAGGTGAATGCATTGCCGACGGAGGTCATGGACTCGGCGGCGACAATATTTTGTCCGTAAATATGAGCTACGGAGGCTGATTCGCGGATGTCGGCTTCGCTACGGACTTCTTCATCCGCACCGCCGGCCAGGCTGCCGGGTGTCCACATCGCGGCCATCGGGACGTCCGCTTTGCGCTTGACGTCCATGCCGTCGGCCAGGTAAATGCGCCCGCCCTCGTGCGATTCGGTGTAGCGTTTCATGCCGCGTGCCTTCAATGCATCACCGATCACCTCATAATGGTTTTCCACGATCAGTTCTCCGATCGTTTTGCGGAAATCCCACAGAAAACGGTCACTTTCCGCGGCGCTCTGCACGATTGCGCCCGTGAGTACGGGGATCCACGGGGTAATGTCGTACCCGCGGCGCTTTTTGAACTCCTCCTCCATGGCTTTCGTCCACGTCATGTGACCCGCCTCGTAACTGTCGAGCACCATGTATTGCAACCCTCTGGCACCCATCTGCCCGCCGGTAGCATCTTTGTACATGTCGAGGTAGGTATTAATGTACTTGGCAACCGCGTCCTTATCCAGCTTATCCACTTCCAGGCCGGTGGCTTCCGGCGAGGCCGGATGGTTTTTGCGACCGGTAAGCGAACAGCCCAGCCGAACGATGACCCAGTTCCCAGCCGGCGGCGTCCAGTTGAGGCTGCCGTCCGCAGCCGTTTTGGAAGTAAGGTCCACTACGTCGGTAAGCGGTATCGCATCGGCATTCGGCTGCAAGTATGATTTCGTATGCTCACGCCATGGGCTGAACCCCGCCTTTTCTTCAAACTGGTCCATTCTGTCGGAGGTATGCAGCACGATTTCGGCCACCTGAACCCCCTCCGGTTTGGCGGGCGGAGTATTACCACCTCCAAACATCGACGCAAAAGGGTTGAACGGGGCAGGCAGGGTTTTGAATGCAATGCGGAAGAACCTGGCCGTCACGGGCGGGAATGCCAGCGTGTTTTGAGGGACAGTACTTCCTTTAATGGGCGCCACATCGCGGAAGGTTACGCCGTCGTCGCTTACCCGCAATGTCCTGTTGTCCGGTGCGCCGTTGAACTCCGCTAACGCCCCTCCGGAGCTTGCGCCCACGATCGTCAGCGCCTTGAATGTCTGCGGAATATCGAATTCAAATTGGATCCACATATCCTGACCCACCTCCATGGCCGGCAGTAAGGAAGTTTTTCCCAAATCGCCATCCGTCAGTTCCGCTACGGAGAATGTGCCCCCGCTGGAACTCACTTTTGGGTTGAGGGAGGTCATCAGCTTGTCGGAAGCCGGCAGGCGGTAGGCAATCACTGCGGCGTCGGCGTAGTAATCCGGTACCTCGCCCGTGGGGCCGGTAAGCCCACCCTCGGCAGGCAGAGGCACATTTTGAAACTTGCCGGCTACAGGTCTGGGCTGAGGTAATTTCCCGGTGAAAGCTTGTCCGCCCGGCACACGGGTTTCGGTCCAAACGTATTTTTTCATCGCATCCGCCGCTGGCACCCAAGGCCCGCCGGTTACGCTCCATCCGGGCGAGCCGGCGATCGCCATTTCGAGGCCCAGTTTCTCCGCCAGATCGGTGGTGTGTTTGAATGCATCTTTCCATTCGGGCGTCATGAATACGAGCTTCTTCGGTGTCACGTTGGGTGTGAACAGGCTCGCGTCGAAATTCTGGAAACCGCCTATGCCTACACGTTTCATCCATTCGAGGTCTTTGGTAATGCCCTCTTTGGTGATATTTCCATTCATCCAATGCCACCACACGCGCGGTTTTGCCGCATCGGGCGGGGTTTGAAAGCCTTGTTGGAGGGTTGAGGTTTGCCCGAATGCGAGCGCAGGCAACGCCCACGCGAGTAGCGCGAGTTTTTTCATAGTAATAAGCTGATTTACCGCCAAAAAACTGATCTGTACCGATGGTGAAGCGGCTGCTCCGCGCTTTCTACTCATAAGATTTAAACGAGATATTTTTAGATAATGCCAATAGGAAAATCCTCGCTCAACATTCGTTTTGTCCGGAAATGTTTTATCTTTGAACTTAACTTATAAGTGAATCGTATTTATTTTGAATTGTATTCCAGGTCGAACAAAGTGACCGTCTATTCGATCAGACTTGAAGGTTGTTCAGTGACAAAAACCGACCAGTTTGTAGACGAATACTTCGATAAGGGATTTTGCGACGACATTCGGTTGATCAAACGTTGGCTGCATAATATCAAAGCCCGCGGAGCACAGCAAGGTTTCTTCCGCGCAGAAAACAATGTCATTGCCGGCCCTGTAACGTCTTCCAGATTAAGGATTTATGGTATAAGGTGCAGCGAGAGCATTATTATTCTGGATGGAGGAGGAGAAAAGAAAGGCCGGAAGACGCAGGACGGAGAAGAAACCTGGTACGCAATGAAGCTTATGACAGCTATTGACAAAAAACTGATTGAAAAGATCCGGGAGGGTTTAATTCACTATTCCGACGATCTCATGACATTAAAAGGAGAACTATTTGTAGATCTATAATTATGAACGCATTAGATAGAATTACCCCGGACCCGGCAATTGATAAATTCGTCGACACAAGCTTCAACCTGTCAGATCGTATTCACGAGATTCTCGAATCAAAAGGATTGACCCAGAAGGATTTGGCCGAAATGCTTGGTAAGAAAGAATCACAAGTGAGTAAATGGATGACGGGGACACACAACTTCACGATCAGAACACTTGCTTTGCTCGAAGTGACATTGGGCGCTTCGATTTTTCAAGTTACCGGTGCGCCGTTCTACTCCGAGGACGAGGAGGTGGAAGAACAAATTAATGCAATAGTGTAGAAGGCTGTCTAGCCATTTCAGGCCTACATACCACAAAAAAATCAGGACGCCCCAATGGAACGCCCCGATCAATAGTGTTATAATATTCGTATTCCTTTCGAAATCTTAGAATGAGTAGCGCAAGGTCACGCCGTAAGTGCGCTGGTCTCCGACGATACCGGCGTACTGGCCGTAGCTGCCGGGTGCTGCGAGGAGTAATTCGTAGTAGTCTTTGTTGAACACGTTTCTGGCCCATACAAAGAATGAAATGCCGTTTGAACCGCGGAAACCGAGACGACCGTTGGTCAATGAATAACCTGAAATGTTCAGGTATTTCGATGGCGACGGGTTTGAAGAGAATTCCGAGCGTGCGAACACGTCTACACCCAGGAAGTAGTTTCCTTTCAGGCCGAGGAATGTACCTTTCACAGTTCCTTCACCACCCGCAGAACCCGACCATTTGGAGATACCCGGCAGACGGCCGCCAGAAATGTCTTTGAAAGCCTGCTCACCGCCTACTTCTTCCAAAGGCACAGGAGCATTGGTGAACTTCACATATTTGCCATCCGTATAGGTCACCGCCGCATTGAACGACAGGTGGCTGAACCGGATGTTACCGTCCAATTCCACACCTTGTACGCGCACCTTTTCCGCATTCGCCAGGTAGCCGCGGTTTACGCCGGGCTCAGGAGTTTGTACCTGCGTCTGGAAATCTTTGATATCGGAACGGAAGATAGTCAGGTTCAATACCGAGTTGGCAGTAGGTCTGGTTTTGAAACCCAGTTCTTTATGCTCTACGTGCTCAGGTTTTACATTGGCGAGGTCGAGGAGCACAGCGCCATTGGCTGTCGGCAAGCCACCCACGTTCACGCCGATGGGCTTGTAGCCAATCGAGTAGGTAGCGAATGCATTCAGGCGGCTGCTGGCTTTGTATTGCAGCGACAACTGTCCGGAGAAATTGCCCTGATCGTAGTTGGTATTGAATGCCTGGTCGGTGTACACGAGGCGTTTCAGCGCGATCAAAGCTGGATCGGTCGTTTGAAGGCCGCCGTAAGTTTCTCTTTTATAGTCTACAACCTTCTTATCGTAGTTGTAACGCACACCTGGCAAAATGTGGAATTTGTCGGTCACAGCCCAGTCAGCATTTGCGAAAACGGCTAAGCTGGTGCTCTTGATGCGGTTGGTGGTGCGGATACCGAAATTGTCGAACAGGCCGGGCGTTTTCCAAAGCGGGCTGGTAGTGCTTTGGGCGAAGCGCCATTGGGCCGAGCCTGCCTCTTCTGTCTGTACCGGATCTGATTTCAGATCCTGCCAGAGGCCGAACAAGCCAACCACGCCGCTGAGTTTGGGGGAAATTTTACCGGAGTAGCGGATCTCCTGTGACCACTGGTCATGCACCGAATTACCGGAAGAGATCGTAAACACAGGCAGTCCCAGGTAATCGCGGTCGTTGAGCGGTACCCACTTCCAGAAGCGCCAGGCCGAAGTAGCGGTAAGCGTCCCGTTCCCGATTTTAATGTCTGCATTGGCCGACACGCCGCCCAGTCTGTTGTCTGCTTTGGAAGGTGTATCCAGGTCCACTTTGCGTTCGAATGCGCTGCTGTAAGGAAGCTTGTAGCCAAGGTCGGCAATGATGGCGTCGAACTGGCGGTAAGCGGCACGTTTCGTCGGCACAACACCTGCCACCGGCCATCCGTATCCGTTGGGTTTCTGATCGGAGACGTCCCCGATGAAGGTGATATTCACCTTGCTGCTCGGCTGGTAAAGGATCTGTCCGCGTACGCCGATGTTGTTGATGTCGTTGATCGGTTGCTGGGTATGTTCGTTGTAGAACAAGCCGTTACGCTGCGTACCAGTGAACGAAACGCGTGCTGCGAGTTTCTTGCTGATCGGGCCGGTGAATGAACCTTTCGCCTGAATGTAACCGAAATTACCATAGCTCAGCTCGAAGCTGCCGCCCGGATCGAACTGCGCAGCGCGGGTAGTGATGTTGAAAGCTCCGGAAGTGGTGTTTTTACCAAAAAGTGTTCCCTGTGGTCCACGAAGCACTTCAATGCGCTCGATATCAATGAAATCCAATGCGGTTGCTGCCGGACGGGCGTAGTAAACGCCATCCACGTAGAAGCCCACACCCGGGTCGATGCCGTCGTTCGTCAAGCCGTACGTCGAGCCAAGTCCGCGGATGTTCAAGGTGGTGTTACGTGCATTGGACACGTAGAGCTGAACGGTAGGAACGAGTTCTTTCAAACGGTTCACATTGAACGCCCCCGCATCTTCCGCAGCCGATCCGCGGATCACGGAGATCGGGATGGGTACTTCCTGCGCTGATTCCTGGCGGCGGCGAGAAGAAATGATCACATCTTCGAGGTTACCGGCCGAAGGGTCGAGCCTGATAGTGACCCCGCTGCCTTCGATCACGGTTTCTTTTTTGATATATCCTAAAAATGAAACGACCAGTGTGAAAGGCAGTTTCTGACCCGTTACCAGTTGAAATTCACCATTTGCATCCGTTGCCGCCCCGTTGGTCGTGCCCTTGATGGTCACGGTGGCACCGATGAGCGGGGAGTCGTTGGAAGCGTCCAGAACTTTGCCGGAAACCGTCGCATTCACGATGGGTGCATTCTGCGCCTGGCCAACCAATGAGATGAATAAGAGTGCTGAGCTGAATAGGGTCGTTAAAAATGTCTTCATAAATGAGGAATTGCTTTACTGTTTTCGATGGTGTTGTGAGTGGTGGTTAATGCAAACAGCCTGTCCTAACGCTGCGTGCCAAGCTTCGGACGACAACAGTAAGGTATAATCGGTGGTCTCATATATTGGGGTTGTAAGTTTCTAGCGCAAAACTATGGATATTATTTAGTATATAGAAATAGTAGAGTAATATTTTTTTAAAAATAAAATAAAAAAAGGCCGGCGGTAAACGCCGGACCAATGCATAATGTGCTGTACATCATTATTTAAGTTCTGCTATCGAAGACTTGTGGTCGAATAGGCTTCCATAAAACTTTTCCACCCGGCGGAACACCTGGGAAATGCGAAGTCGCATTTAAATGGGGTCTCAGCTGTTAATACACCATTCTACCGTCTCGCAAGTTTATTTTCAATATAGTATATAGGATATATAGAATAAATATATTTTTGCCGCAGACATTTCTTGTTGCACCTTTTTCCAAAATCATGAAGACCTCTGCATTCTTCGCCCTGGCACTGATGACCTTCTCCGGTGCTGTGGCGCAAAAGAAACCTTCGTCCAAAGGCCCCGACACCCGGCCGAACATTATCCTGATCATGGTCGACGACCTGGGGTATTCCGATATCGGCGCTTTTGGATCCGAGATCAAAACGCCCAACATCGACCAGCTCGCGGGCGAAGGGATCCGTTTTCGGGAATTCTACAACAATTCCATTTGCGCTCCCACGCGTGCTTCGCTCATTACAGGCCAGTACCCGCACAAGGCAGGGGTGGGATATTTCAATGTGAACCTGGGCTTGCCCGCTTACCAGGGTTATCTCAACAAAGAATCCCTCACTTTGGCGAAGTGCTGCGGAATGCCGGGTACAGCACATTGCTGAGCGGGAAGTGGCACGTCGGGAACGACAGCATTGCCTGGCCTAACCAGCGTGGTTTCGACCGTTTTTATGGCTTTATCAACGGCGCCAGCAATTATTACGATTTGGGAAAATATGGCAAAGGCCCTGCCGTGGAACTGGTGGAGAACAATAAACGCATTAACCTGCCTCCCGACAAGTATCTCACAGACGAAATCACCGATCACGCGCTCGGCTTCCTCGACGAGCAGAGCAAGTCGGCCAAGCCATTCTTCCTATACCTGGCCTACAATGCGCCGCACTGGCCGCTGCAGGCCCCGGAATCGGATATTGCAAAATACAAGGGACGGTACAGCATCGGCTGGGATTCGCTGCGCGCGGAACGGATCGAACGGCAAAAGGCACTCGGCATCGCCGATCCGAAGCAGGCCATTGCCGTTCGGGACAAGGATGTAACGCCTTGGGATAACGTGCCTTATGATGAAAAGCTGCTTTGGGAAAGAAAAATGGAAATATATGCGGCCATGGTAGACCGGGTGGACCAGAACATCGGTAAGCTCCGCGAGAAACTGAAAGCGCTCCGTAAGGACGATAACACATTGATCGTCTTCATTTCTGATAACGGTGCCCAGGGTGGTTACGCAGGTGCGTCCCCGCGCAGGCCCCAGCGCAACAGCGGTCCGGCCGGTACAGCGGGCTCGTATGTATACCAGGACCAGCCATGGGCGTACGTTTCGAACACCCCGCATTTGGCTTACAAAAACAATATGCACGAAGGCGGGATCAGTGCGCCGTTCATTGCCTGGTTTCCAAAGCAGATCAAGGGCGGGCAGATCGTGAAAGGCACAGGCCACCTGATCGACCTCGCACCGACTTTCTATGATCTGGCCAAAGCGGCATACCCGGTCACTGAAAAAGGGGTCAGTATTAATCCGCTTCCGGGTAAAAGCCTTGTGCCGGTGCTTACGGGCAAATTGGGAGAGGTGGATCGTGGCGGCGAGCCTATTTTCTGGGAGCGTGCCGGTAACCGTGCCGTAAGGAAAGGTAAATGGAAGATCGTTTCCACTTACCCTGCTTACAAATGGGAACTGTACGACCTTGAAACGGATCGCGGCGAAACTACCGATGTGGCGGCAGCGAACCCTAATGTGGTAGACCAGCTCTCGGCCGACTATTTCCGTTGGGCAGAGAAAACCGGCGTCGTGGATTATGAGAAGATCAAACCTGCCAACCCGATCGGCGCACCTGCGGAACGCCCGAACAGAAGACCGCCGACTTTTTAAAAGCAGTTGCAAATCTCCCCAAACCGCTCACTCGGTAGGTGCGTAGCCGAAATGCTTTTTGAAGGCATAGCCGAAATGCGAGAGATTTTCAAATCCGGCTTCCAGGTATACTTCCGATGGCCGGCGATTCTTTTCCCGGATGAGGTAATGGGCCAGGTCGAGGCGTTTTTCAGTGAGCCATTTCTGCGGTGTGGTCTGAAAGGTCCTTTTAAAATCCCGCTTGAAAGTGGTGAGGCTGCGGCCGGTCAGGTATCCGAATTTGGTCATGGGCAGGTTGTACATATAATGTTGCTCCATGAAATCCACGAGATTGATTTTGCCCGGCTCACCGAAATCGGCCAGCAGATGATCGACGTCCGGCGCGAGCATTCTAAGCACGGTGATAGCTTCCTCGATTTTAATAGCGGCAAGGCTTTCCGGCAGCGGACCGCGCAGGTCGAAATAGGGGACAAGCGAGGCCAGGCAGCTTTGCAGCAGCGGATGTTTGTCAAATGTCCTGAACCCCGGCCTTGCTACCGGGGTTACATCCACTTTATGTTTGGCATAATACGCTTCCAGGCGCTGCGGGCTCAAATGCATGACCACCGATCGGTGGGGTAAGCCGTCTTTGGGGTAATTGATCACCGTCACCAGCTCGTGCCTGGGGAAGAACAAGGTATCTCCCGCGCCAAACCGGTGCGTTTGTCCGCCCTGAATGATCTTGGTTTCACCTGAGATGAACCACACCAGGAGATGTTGTTCGAAAAGCACGTCGCTTTTGTGAAAATGCTCGGTGAAGCCTGAGATTTTCAGATCGGGATGGATGTAGTGAGACTCGTATGCCACGCTTTTTCAGTTTGCTTCGAAAGTAATGCCGGTCATTTGTTCACTCAGCGTCCAGAGCCTGGCGGCATTGTCCGGGTCAATGGAATAGGGCTTTACACCCCTCAATGTCCACGGCTGGTCGTAGCGGTGTGCTATATTGCCGTTGTCCACCTCGGCTACCTCCGCATTCTCGCAGTACAATCCGCCCAGTCCGTTGAGTTGCGGGCTTATTGCGCACCATACCGTGGTAGCGGCCCCTTGTGGAACGGTTTTCAAATTCTTCGCCACTTCGGGGTAGATGTTGCCGTCGGTATCGTGTGTGCCCATTTGCTGAAAAAGCGCCACTGGCGCCACCCGGCCTAGATCGGTTCCGTTGACCGAGCCCGGATGCAGTGAAAATGCACGCACGCCGAATGCCTTTCCACGACGGTCGAGTTCCACGGCAAAGAGGTTATTGGCCGTTTTCGACTGCCCGTAGCCCGCCAGCGTTTCGTATTCCCTGTGCTCAAAATTGGGGTCTTCGAAATCGAATGGCGCAATATGGTGGCCGAACGACGAAACGCTCACGACGCGGGCATCGCCTGCCTGCTTCAATGCGGGCCAGAGTCGTGCCGTCAATTGGAAATGCCCCAGATGATTGGTCGAAAGCTGCGACTCATAGCCGCGGGCGTCGCGTTGGAGCGGTACCCACATGATACCTGCATTGTTGACCAATATATCCAGCGAACGGCCGGTTTGCAAAAATTTCCGGGTAAAACTGTCGATAGAAGCCGGATCCATGAGATCGAGGGGCTCGACGGTTGTATTGGCAATGCCCGATACATTGCGGGCCGCCTTCGCGAGGTCGCGGGCGGGCACGATCACCCAAGCCCCCGCAGCCGCGAAAGTCTTCACGGTTTCCAGGCCGATACCCGCGTAGCCTCCTGTAACGATGATGGTTTTTCCGGTAAGGTCAGTGCCTTCGATAACGTCCGCAGCGGTAGACGATGCGTTGAAGCCGGAACGGATGGGATGTTGGTAAGGGTTTGATTGCGTGCTGGTTGTTGCTGAATGTTCCATAAAATGAGATCTTTTTTTTGATGGAACAAAGTTAGTTTCGGCAGCTCCGGACGCTATTGTTTTAAAGGCCAATTTTATTTGTTTTAAAGGCCATCTACCGTTTCTTCATCATATCGGATCGTCAGCCTGCATACCTGGCACGTGCCCGACGAGTTATGATTATGATAGGGCGAAAGACCCTACAAACATGGATATTCCGTGCAGGCCCGCCATGACGACGGTATCGCGCACAATGTCCATGATCCGCTAAGCATTGGAGGCGGTGCAATGGGCGGTGGTGGTGCCGGTGAGTCCTATCAAACCGAAACAACCGATCATTTCAGCGGCGATTTGAACGGTTCTGCACCCTTCGGGAGCGATTTCATTGAAAGCAATGGGTTTGATTCCACGACGAATGATGCCTGGGCGAATGATCCCGCAGCATGTAATCCCGGAACGATTGATTCTGGAACCAACGATGCTGATAGCAACAATTCATCTTTCAGCGATAGTGGCGGGTATTCCCAGGATCAATGAAAATTCCCTGCCACAGTAGCTCCCGGTGATAAATCTATCAGGCATAGATATTGACAAGCGGTTTTTGTAAAAAAATAAAAACGATGTCAACAACTAAAAAGAAAGGGACTGCCCATAAAAAGAAAGGAACAGCCAAGCGGAACAAACTTGGGGTGAAGAATTCGCTTGTCAATAATATCAATGCGCGAAAGAAGAAGGGGACTTCGCGTTCGAAAAGTAAAAAGACCGTCAGCAAGAAGTCGTGTTCGGCGATGAAAAAGAACTGGGGCAAAAAGCGGCGCTAGAATGTTCCGGCCGCAGGTTGCGGCCGGTCGCCGAATGCAAGCAGCACCGATAGCAGCCCAAACACGAAAAAGCATAGCACGAGCGGAAATACACCATGTGCCATCAGGTGGCTGGCCACGGAACCGAGGGACGCGCCGACGAAAAAGAAGCATGTTCCGTAAATAGCCGAGGCCATTCCAGCGCTATTGCCCATCGGTTCCAGGGCTAATGCACTGCTGTTGGGTTCCACAGCCAGGTTAATGGCTAGCATCAGGGTGACGGCTATGAAGAAAAGCGGCATTGGAGGCGGGTCGCCGAATGCCCATGTAAATGCAAAGAGTGCCGCACCGATAATGGTGTAAAGCACGAGCAGCCACCTGATTGTTCGCCGTGCACCAAAAAGCGAAGACAAGCGCGAATTAAGCAATGCGCAAAGCGACATCATGGCACCCATCCCTGCAAAAATCCATGCAAACAGCTCCGGTTTGCCATAAATCTCCCCCACAATATGCTCCGAACTCGACACGTAGGAACTGAGCGCAGTGAAAAGTAATGTGGTAACGGCGGTGTAGCGGAGAAATGTACGGTTTCGGAGCACACCTGTAACCGAGCGGCCCACGTGGGCGCGGTTCAGGGGCGTGCGCTGCGCAGGCGGGAGCGATTCTTCTAGCCGCA